>WNGA01000897.1_pt1 | contig 45419 bp, 36 predicted proteins | sample 5400061 | NCBI WGS metagenome assembly WNGA01 (sample SAMN13153366, study PRJNA577476) | soil metagenome | isolation source: 100 cm soil or saprolite under grassland replicate 2 | place: USA:California | collected 2016-06-15 | reverse complement strand
CCGACGCAGAACCTTTCAGGTGCGCCGCTGATCTCCCCCACGCCGGCCGCGCGTGTGCCGCGACGCAACAATCTGGCCGCGTTGGCGATGATTGCGATCGGCATGCTGATGATCCTTGGCCGTTTGGCGCCGCTGCGTTTGGAGCTTGAAGGCGGTATGGTTCTGCTAACAATCGCGAGCTGTTTTCTGTTCTTCTCGTTCTGGAAGCGCATTTATGGGCTGCTGATCCCGGGCTGTATTCTGGCCGGTTTGAGCTTGGGCGTCACCTTCGCGGACGTGACCAACGGTGCCGCGGTGCTGTGGGGCCTGGCACTTGGCTTTGTGTCGATCTTGTTTTTGGGCCGCTCGCTGTTTAACCAGCGCAACAACTGGCCAATCTATCCCGCCGTGCCACTGTTTGCGGTTGGCGTGATCATCCTGGCCACTAGCCTACCGGCGCTGTTTACCGGCGGTTTAGTATGGCTGCCGCTGTTGCTGGTCGGCGCCGGGCTGTACTTAGGCTGGGGCCGCCGGGCGGCGTAATGCAGGGTGCGAGTGCTGTAGTGTAAGTCGTGGGCCAACCGGCCCGCGATTTTTTTGTGCCGACACGGCCTGCGCTAAAATCGTAGGAAGGTACTATACTATAACGGAGCGCAAGAACAATGAGCCAACATATCAGCACAAGATAGCTTTCCAATGCGATATGTTCTATTGCTTACTGGCCGGCTACCCTCTGGGTGGCATACTGCTCACTGCTCTAATGCGCGAGTGCCCGATCAACCGAGGAGCGAGGCCATGACCGAGATTCGCCAATTTGGAACCGAAATGAGTCGCCCGATTCAGCGGCCGGACGTGCGGGGCGTGCAGGTGACCGCGATCCAGCTGCCGGCGCGGATCGCCGATCTGATGAGCCGTGAGGAGCTCGCCGAGCGCTACCTGGGCGTGCCGATCATTCTCGATCAGCCGGTTGGCGTGTTCGCGCTGTTCTTCGATGCTCAGGCGGAAATTCACGAGCACGATGCGGAGTACCCAATTCTATTCCTGGTGATCGGCGGCAGCGGCTATGTGCGCATTGGCGGGCCCGATGCGCCGCCCGAACCGGTGCAGGCCGGCAACGCCGTGTTGTGGCCCGCGAACACGCTGCATAAGGCCTGGACCGACAACGAGGCCATGCAGGCGATCACGATCGAGTTTCCAATATTCGGCTTGGATACCGACGACGCCGGAGCTGACGAAGCAATAGCCGAGGGCTAGCCGGCGTAAGGCAATATCCATGCCGTCCGTCGTAGTGCGTAGGGACGCGATATATTGCGTCCGGACGGATGCGATATATCGCGTCCCTACGCACTATTTCTATCCCGCGTAGAGGTACAGTTCGCCCGGCTGGAGCATATGGCAGCGCTGGAACGGGGCGCGATGGTCGAGCTCGTCGAACAGCCTGCCTGGGTTGACGCGATTCTCGGCAAACAGGTCGTTGTGAATAGGCAGCAGCACGCGCGCCTTCAGCTGCAGCGCTAGCTCAATCGCCTCGCCCGGCCAGATGTTGCCGATAATCTGGCGCTGTTCGCGAAAGTAGTCGCGCCCGTTGATCGGCAGCAGCGCCAGATCGATCGACTCGCCCGCCAGCGCCTCAAAGATCTGCGGGATGATCAGTGTGTCGCCGGAGTGATAGAGCGTCACGCCGTTGCACGTAATCAGAAAGCCCATCCAGCGTGAGTGCCCGGCGGCGTCGACTTCATAGCCGTAGTGCGCGGCCGGAATTGCGCTGTAACGAAGGCCGGCGAGCGCAACCTTTTCGCCCAGGCGCGGAATCACAATCCGCTCGGCGGCGACATCGGCTTGCAGCGCGATCGCGCGGCCCTGTGGCGAGGTGATCAGCGTCGCTTGCGGCGATGCTGCCATGAGCGCTCGCAGTGTCGGCCCGTCGGCATGATCCATGTGCTCGTGGGTCGCAAAGACCACCTGTGCGTGCCGAACCTGGGCCGGGTCGATCGGGATGCGGAAGCGGCGCTGCGGTCCGCCGCTCTCGGCGATCGAGTCCGACAAGTAGGGATCGATATAGGCAATTGTGTCGCCGCCTTTGATCACGAAGCCGGCCTGGCCCAGCGACCAGAGCGCCATTTGACCCACCGGAACTGCCAACCGGTCGATCTGCGCGATCAGCTCGTGGCTTGATAACATCTTTGTGCCTCTCCATTCCTACGCTGCATCTCGTGGCTGAGCCTGTGCTCAAGTATCCCTCGGTTTCTATTCTACCAGCTTTGATAGAAGTATTGTCGTGCGGCTGAGTTGGAGGTAGTGTCAGGAGCTTCTCACAAAAGGCTAAGAAATACATCCTATGCGTGGGCCAGATTGTGCTAGAATATAACGGTCAGGAACCCAGGGCAGAAGCTGCTGGGCTTGTGTCTCGGCCCGAACGCCATCGGGACGCTCACAACGCAAGTCTTGACTAGACACATATGGCACATGCGGGGGTAGGCCGTGAGTGAAGAAACCCGGCCGGCACAGCGGCGGCGGCGCTCAGGAATCGTGGATCTGGTCTGGACCATCATACAGGCGCTGATGCTGTTTTTGATCTTATCGGCGCTGATCGGTCGTTTCGAGGTTCACCAGATTAGCATGGAGCCGACATTTCATGAAGGCCAGCGCGTGCTCGTAAGTAAGCTCGACTCGCTCTGGTCGAATATCATTGTCCGCACCGCGCATGCCGCCGAGTCGCGCCGCAGCTCGCCGTTCGCGATGCAGCGCGGGCAGGTCGTGGTGTTCTATCGCACCCCTGAGCGCAATGAAGATGCTCTGATCAAGCGGGTGATCGGGCTGCCCGGCGACACGATCGAGTTTAGCGCTGGCCATGTGTTGGTCAACGGCGCGCAGCTGGATGAGCCATATATCCACGATGTGCTGACGAAGTGTGCATTCAACTGCGGTCCGCTAACGCTCGGCCCCGACCAATATTTTATGCTGGGCGATAACCGGCTGAATAGCCTTGACTCGCGCAGCTTCGGCCCAATCCCTGCCGACCAGATTGTCGGTCGCGTAGCGCTGCGCTATTGGCCGCTGAATCAGATTGAGGTTTTTCCGTAGTAGGTAGTGCAGAATCTTCCACAGATGACACAGATTGCACAGATATGTATTGCTTTAGAAAGCCCTATCTGTACAACCTGTGTCATCTGTGGATCATATAATCCCGCCTAAAATGCAGTGCTGAATTGCTAGGGCTCAGCGGTAGTAACGGCGGCGGTATGGGCGACGAACGGCGCTCAGAATTGCCAGTAGAATAATCGCCCCAAGAATCGACCAGATGATCTCGATCTTGAAGCCTTCGATCGTCACCGGAAGAATGCTCGGTAGCCCAATCCGCGGTGCAAGCCACGTACCGATCAGCGCCCCCAGGAAACCAATCGCGACTGCTGCCAGAAAACCACCTGGGCTATAGCCCACCAACGCCTCGGCAATTCCGCCACAGATCGCGCCAACCACTACCAATATCAGAAATCCAACCAGAGTCATGGCTTGTCTCCTTCGTGTAGTAGTTATTTGCTGCTACAGGTAAGAGCATAATGTATGCCACAACTATAGTTATGAGTTATGAGTTATGAGTTTTGAGTACTTTGCAACTCAAAACCCATAACTCATAACTCATAACTTTTAACTCTGCCGGGCGGCGGCTTCCATAAGCTTCTGGATGCGCTCGACCATGTTGGCCGGGTTGGGATGCAGCCCCTCCAGCAGCAGCGCGCTTTCGTAGATCTGCTCGACCAGCGAGGCGATCAGCGGGTCGCCCGGGCGCTCCTCGATCATTCGCGCCAGGTCGGCGATCAGTTGGTGGCCGCGGTTGAGCTCGATCAGCCGCGCCGGCACCTTGAAGTCGCGCTCCAGGATGCGCTGGATGCGCTCCATCTCGCGATTCGGCGTGTCCTCGGGCGACACAAGCCGGGCCGGGCTGTTGCGCAGCACATTCGAGGCGCGCACCGCAGTGATGCGCTCGCCAAGCTGCTCCTTGAAGGTGGTCACCAGTCGCGCGAACTGCTCGTCGGAGACAGTCACCTCGCTGGGCTTGGCCTCGCCCGGCAGCGTGAGGTTCGGGTCGTCGACATTGCGCAGCTTGTGACCCTCGTACTCGCGCAGCCCGTTGAGCATAAAGCCGTCCATCATATCGACGAATAGCAGCGCCTCCAGCCCGCGCTCCTCCAGCGCCTCCAGGTGCGGGCTGCGGCGGGTGCTTTCAAGGTCGCTGCCCATCACATAGTAGATCTCGTCCTGCCCTTCGAGCATACGGCCCTTGTAGTCGGCCAGTGAGGCCAGCGCGTCGCCGGATTTGGTGCTGTGGAACCGCAGCAGCGGCAGCAGGTCGCTGCGCGCGCTCATCTCGGTGGCAATGCCTTCTTTGATGAATACGCCGAACTCGTGCCAGAACGCAGCGTACTTCTCGGCATCCTTCTCGGCCAGCTCGGCCAACTCTTTGGTCAGGCGCCCGGTCAAGGTCTTTTTGATCTTGCTCAGCACCGGGTTGCTCTGCACCATCTCGCGTGAGACGTTCAGCGGCAGGTCCTCGCTGTCGACCACGCCCTCGACGAAGCGATAGTAGTTCGGCAGGAGATCCTTGGCCTCTTCCTGGATCAGCACCTTGCGTGAGTACAGCTTGATCTTGCCCTCGACCCGCCGCTCGATCAGGCCGCGCTCGCGCTTGCCCGGCACAAACAGAATCGTATGCAAGTCGACCGGCGCGTCGGTGGAAAGATGCACATGCAGCAGCGGCGCCTCGAAGTCCATAGTCAGCTGGCGGTAGAACTCGGGGTACTTCTCGGCCTCGACCTGGCGCGGCGCCTGGCGCCATAGCGCCGATTGCTGGTTGGCGCGCTCCTCGCCGACGTAGATCGGCCAGGCCACGAAGTCGGAGTGCTTCTTAACCACCTGGCGCAGCTTCCAGGCCTGGGCAAACTCGCCGGCCTCTTCCTTAAGGTGCAGAATAATCGTCGTGCCGCGGCCAGCGCGCTCGGCCGGCTCGATTGTGAAGGTCTCGTCGCCGCGCGAACGCCACTGCGCCGCCTCGGCATCGGGCTTGTGCGAGCGCGAGAACACCGTGACCTCGTCGGCGACCACGAACGCCGAGTAGAAGCCGACGCCGAACTGGCCGATGATATCGCCGCGCTGGCCGGATTCCAGCCGCTCCATCAGCGCGCGCGCGCCTGATTGCGCGATCGTGCCCAGGTTCTCGATCATCTCCTCGCGGGTCATGCCGATGCCGGTATCGGTGATCGTGACCGTCTTGGCCTGCTCGTCGCCGTCGACATGGATTGCCAGCTCGGCCTCGGGGTCGAGCACGTCGTGATTGGTCAGCATCTCGAACTGCGCGCGGTAGAGCGCGTCGGAGGCGTTCGAGATCAGCTCGCGCAGAAAGATCTCGCGGTCGGTGTACAGCGAGTGCGCCAGGATCTGGAGCAGCTGCTTGACCTCGGCGCGAAAAGGAACCGATGTTGGCTCAGCAGCTTTCTCATTGGTTTCGGTCGTCATCGTTTGACCTCCGTATAGCAATTTAGCACTGTTTCTGTGACAGTGCTAATAATAGCGAAAGATCGGCCGTTCGGCAAGTAAGTTTCATGGTTTGACGAACCGATCGATCCAGTGTACCATCCTTCCCCCGGAACCCATATCCGCGCATACGAGGAGCCCAATGGATTCACCCAAGACCGGCGAGATCTTCGATGCCTTCTATTATACGCACGGCTGCGGGCGGCCGTACCAGCGCGATGATCAGTGGCTCCAATTCTTTGGCGCGATTGCGGATCGAATCGTCAGCGATATCAACCCGTCCAGCGTGCTCGACGCCGGTTGCGCGATGGGGTTTCTGGTCGAAAAGCTGCGCGAGCGCGGCGTCGAGGCCTTCGGCGTCGATATCTCCGAGTATGCGATTTCTCAGGCGCACCCCGATATGCGCCCGTTCTGCTGGGTCGGCTCGGTGGCCGCGCCGTTGCAGCGGCGCTACGACCTGATCGTGACGATCGAGGTGCTGGAGCATATGCCGCAGGACGAAGCCGAGCGCGCGCTGGCCAATTTCTGCCAAGCTACCGACGATATCCTGTTCTCCTCGACGCCGCTCGACTACAAAGAGGCCTCGCACCTCAACGTCCACTCGCCGGAGTACTGGGCCACGCTGTTCGCGCGCCAGAGCTTCTACCGCGACGTCGATTTCGACGCTTCGTTTATCACGCCCTGGGCCACCCGCTTCCGCCGCCGCAACGACCCTGCGCCGCGCCTGATCAGCGACTACGAGCGTCGCTTCTGGCTGCTGTGGAAGGAGAACACCGATCTGCGCAGCCTGGCGCTCGATCTGCGCGCCGAGATCGCCGGTATCGCCCCGCGGCTGACTGAGCTGGAAGGCACGACCGCAATCCACCAGGCCCAGGTGGCCGTGCTGAACAGGCGCATCGCCGAGTTGGAGGCGATCGTCGAGCAGAAAAACGAGCATATTGGTTACCTCGAGAATCTGATCCGCCAGATCCAGGCTGGCCGGGTGATGCGTGTGCTGCACACGCTGCAAAGCTGGCGGCACCGCCGAGCGGAGCGACGCCCCTAATCGTGGTGGCCCGCCTGTGCTGGATGGCGCCTCGCCGACCAGGATCGCACGCCGAGCCGGACCCCATGTGCCGAAATGGATAGCATGAATAGCGTGGGCGTGGCTTCACCGTGTCCCCAGCATACATGCTCACGCAAAGCCGCAAAGGAATGAACTTTACGGCTTTGCGACTTTGTGATCTTTGTGTGAGATCGCTATTAGAGCTTGACGCACGGCCTAATCGGCGGTAACATTTCCTGTCTTGAGTCGAGCAGTTTTGAGTAGTGAGCCGTGCGTGCGATGCCATAGCGCGGTATGTCGAATGTATGCAACAGGGCTCCGCGCCGCGCGTATTAATTATTAGCCACGACGTGGTTGGCGCTCGGATGGCCGGGCCGGGTATTCGTGCGTGGCACATGGCGCAGGTGTTAGCGCGGCAGCAGCCGGTGACGCTGATTGCGCCGCGCCCGATCGATCTCCAGCCGGCGGAGTTTCGCTGTGGCGATTATGTCTGGGGCGACGCCGCATCGTTGGCCGCATGGCTCAACGACGCGGATCTGGTCGTGGCGAATGGCTTTTTGTTCGAAGCACATCCCGAGTTGGCGCAAGTCGCATGCCCGCTGGTGCTCGATCTCTACGATCCGGTACTGCTCGAGAATATCGAACAGTTGCGCACATCCCCGGCCGATCAACGCGCCGCGCGGGCGGCCGCCGATCAGGCGCTGCTCGCACGCCAGCTTGCTGCCGGCGACTTCTTCCTCTGTGCGACTGAGCGCCAGCGCGACCTCTATCTTGGCGCGCTGATGCTGGCTGGTCGCCTGACACCCGAACTCATCGACGTCGATTCACGAGCGCGCGCCCTGATTGATGTCGTGCCGTTCGGTCTCGAGTCCAGCTCTCCAGTCAAACAGGCTCCGGCGCTGCGCGGCGTGCTCCCCGGCATCGGCGTCGACGACCCACTGCTGCTCTGGACCGGCGGGCTATGGGATTGGCTCGACCCGCTGACCCTGATCGAGGCGATGCCGCGGATTGTCGCGCGGCACCCGCAGACACGCCTGGTGTTCCTGGCCGGCCAGCATCCTGGCAATATCGTGACTATGCGGATGCCGCAGCGCGCCAAAGATCTCGCGCGGCGGCTCGATCTGCTCGATCGCCATGTGTTCTTCTACGATCAGTGGGTGCCCTATGAGCGGCGCGCCGACTTTCTGCTCGAGGCGACCATTGCGGTATCGCTACATCGCGATCACCTGGAGACCGCGTACTCCGCCGTGCGCTCGCGGTTTCTGGATCACCTGTGGGCCGGCCTGCCGAGCGTGGTGAGCGATGGCGACGCGGCGGCGGAGTTGGTGCGGCGCGGCGGCCTGGGGCGTGTCGTGATGCCTGGTGATATCGCTGGCGTGGCGCAAGCAGTTGGAGATTTGCTCGCGGACGATAGCGAGCGGAACACTCGGCGCGCCCACGCGCTTGCGCAAGCGTCGGCGTTGACTTGGGAGCGGGTATTGCAACCGCTGATGCGGTTTTGTTTGAGGCCACATATCATGAGAGATCGTTTCAACCAATCTGAGATCGTTTCCACGACGCCTGACGAAAGCACGGCTCGAGTCCAGGCGGCGGTCGCGCGCCTGGATGAGCTATGGAAGGTGCAGCCGCACGAGCTGACATCGCAAGTGCCGCTGTTGGGGGAAGCCAAGCGCGCGGCCAACAGCCTGACTCGCTGGTATGTGTTGCCGATTGTCGAGCAGCAGAATGCGTTTAATGCGGCGATGACCCATGCGCTGCAGCAGCTAGCCGAGGCGGTAGAGAACCTGAGCGCTATTGCTCCGCAGTTGGGCGGCCAGATCGAGCAACTGCGCGTGCAGATTGAACGGCTCAAGCACGAGGAGGCGCCGCTGCACCAGCATATCGCCGATATCGAGCAACATCTCTGTGATATCGACGATGCTCAAACAATGTTGGCCGAGCGTTTGGCGCAGGCCGCGCCGGGGGCGGAGCAGCGCTCGTGAAGATCGTCGTGCTGATTCCTGTGCATAACGGTGTGGAGTTCTTGCCCACATGTCTGAGCGCGCTGCTGGCACAAACCGGCGTTGACTTCCAGATTCTGGCGGTCGAAAACGGCAGTAATGACCGCAGCGCCGACCTGCTTGCGTACGAATTCCCCTCCGTTCGGCTCCTACGGAGCGCTACCGCGCTTGGCTTCGCCGGGGCGGCCAACTATGGGCTGCGCGCGCTCCTGGCCGATCCCGAACCACCTGACATTGTGGTGCTGCTCAATCAGGACACCGAGGTCGATCGCGGCTGGCTCATGGCGATTGTGCAGCCATTCGCCGACGACCCGCGCGTCGGGATTGTCGGCAGTCTGGCGCGGTTTCCCGATGGGCGCATCCAGCATGCCGGAGCCGAGATCCTTTGGCCGCTCGGTTATGGGCGGAATCTCGCCTATGCGGCCGCGTCGCTTCCGGCCGATTTGCCGCCGCCCACCTATATGGCCGGGCTGGCCACTGCCTTGCGTGTCGCGATGCTGCGTGAGATTGGCCTGTTCGATGAAGCGTTTAACCCGGCGTATTTTGAAGATGCCGACCTGGGCCTGCGCGCGACGGCCGCTGGTTGGGCGCAGCACGTAGCGACCAACGCGACCCTGGTGCACCACGAGGGCGCCGCGTCCGCCGCCGGCTATGACCACAGCGCATTGATTGAGCGTAACCGGCTGCGTCTGGTGCTCAAGCACCTGCCGGCGGCGCGGCTGCTCAGCGACTTTATTCCGGCCGAACGCGGGCAACTGCTGGAGCGCGCCGCCGAGGGCAGCAGCCAGGTGCTGCGCCAGGCCTACATGCGTGCATTGCTCGATCTGCCGCAGATCGCCGCCACGCGCACCTTGCCCGCCGAGGTTCAACGCGCACTGGCCGATGCGCTGGCCGAACTGCGTACCACAGCGACTGCGTTGGAACGTACCAGTCGGCTGCGCGGCCTCCAGGTGGCCCTGCCGCGCGCGGAGCCGGCGCGGCCCGTCGCTGGTCGGCCAGGCGCTGACGAACGGAGTGTGCCGAGCCGCCCGCCATTCACCGTTGGCGCGCGCCCGCCAGTCTCGATCATTATGCTCACCTGGAACGGATTGGCGTATACGCGCGCCTGCTTGGAGAGCATCTGGGCCAACACCAGCGGCGTGGATTACCACCTGGTGATCGTCGACAACGGCAGCAGCGACGGCACGCGCGAGTGGCTGCGCACACTGCCGGATATTGCCTTGATCGAGAACGCGACCAACGTTGGGTTCACACGCGGCAATAATCAAGGCATGCAGATTGTCCCGCCCGACCACGACGTGCTGTTGCTCAACAACGACACGATCGTGACCCAGGCGCACTGGCTGGCGCGGCTGCGCGATGTCGCGAACGATCATGCCGATTACGGCCTGGTAGGATGCACGCTGTTGCGCACCGATGGCGCGCTGCAACACGCTGGGACATATATGCCGCCCGGCAATTATTGGGGCTATCAGATTGGCGGCGGCGAGGCGTATGTCGGTCAGTACGCCGGTGTGCGCGAGGTCGAGGGTATCGTTGGCGCCTGCATGTACATCAGGCGCGATCTGCGGGCCGCGATCGGCGGTCTGGATGAGACGTTCTTCTCGTATTTCGAAGATACCGATTACTGTATTCGCGCCGCCGAGGCGGGCTTCAAGATTGCCTGTGTTGGCGATGTGCAGGTGATCCACCACGAAAATGCCAGCACCAAACTGAACCGCGCCGATTGGTGGCAGATGCGCGGCGCGGCCCAGGCGATCTTCGTCCGCAAGTGGCAGCGGCATTACGAGCGCCGGTATACCCGCGCGCTGTTCTGGCACGCGCTGGTCACAGGGGCGACTGGCTACTCGACGTCGTCGCGTGAGTTCTTGATTGAATTGGATCGCCGCGGGGTCGACGTTCGGTTGGCGTGTATCTTTGGCACCGACTACACCGAGCCGCCGACCAAAGACCCGCGCGTCGACCAGATGCGCACTCGGCCAAAAGACAGCAACCTGGTCCAGGTGGTCTATAGCCAAGGCGATGCGTTTACCAAGAACAGCGGGCGCTACCGGATCGGCTACACCATGTTGGAGGCCGACGGCCTGCCGCGCGATTGGGTGATCCAAGCCAACCAGATGGACGAGGTCTGGACGCCGACGCGCTGGGGCGCCGAGACATTTGCGGAGAGCGGCGTCGATCGCCCCATCCATACCGTGCCGCTGGGCTTCAACCCCGATTACTTCCACCCCGGCATCAAAGGCCGCCGCGTCAGCCCACGCTATACCTTTTTGTCGGTGTTCGATTGGGTCGAACGCAAGGCCCCGGAGATTCTGCTACGGGCCTTTGCCGAAGAGTTCAAGGCCTCCGACGACGTGCTACTGCTGCTCAAAGTCTTCAACCACGATAACTATTTCGACATCCGACGTAAGGTCGCGGAGCAGATGCGTGGAACCAACGCGCCGCCGATAGTGCTGCTGTTGAACCAGGACATCGAGCCGCACCAGATCGGCTGCCTTTATCGCAGCGCCGATTGTTTCGTGCTGCCGTCGCGCGGCGAGGGCTGGGGCATGCCGATCCTCGAGGCGATCGCCTGTGGCCTGCCGGCGATCGCCACCGATTGGGGTGCGCAGACCGAATTCTTTCATGCCGGCGTGGGCTACCCGCTGCGCAGCCGCGGCCTGGTGCCGGCCGCGGCGCGCTCGCCCTACTACGCGGGGCTGCGTTGGGCCGACCCCGACATCGAGCACCTGCGCTTCTTGATGCGCTATGTCTATGAGCATAGCGATGAAGCGCGCGCGCTGGGCGCCGCGGCCGCCGCCGCGGTGGCCGAAAAATGGACCTGGGCGCGCGCGACCGATCGAATCATGGAACGCTTGAGGGCAATCGAAGGTTCATAGCTCAATGACAAGACCGACGCAGTCACTCATAAAATACGGATTCTGGAGGAGCGTATGACCGTCTACTGGGTTCGTACCGATAACACGAGCGCGTTTGCCGCGATGGAGGCGGTCGAGCGCGCGCTGGCCGAAAACGATACCGGTACGCCCGATACGGCGACGCGCGCGACGCCGGCGCCCGATCCAACTGGCGGCGACTCGTACCTGCGCGAGAATCTCGATCGCATGGCCGCGACCTGGGCGGTCGACCCACATCGGATCGTCACGTCGAGGCGGCCGGGGCTGGCGGTGGCGCTCAATGGCTTCCAGCGGCTGGTTCGCCGCGGCACGTGGTGGTATACTCTGCCGCAGTGGCAGCAGATCTCGGAGTTTCATGGCGCGCTCGCCCGCGTGATCGAATCGCTGCTGGAGCATCAGCGGCGGCTGCGCGAGCATATTGCCAGTGGCGAGTTCACGCCGATCGGTCGCACGCAGGCGCTCGAAGAGCAGGTGCAGATGCTGCGGAACGAGCAGCTCACACTGCAGAATCGGATCGCCGAGCTTGAAGATCGCCTGGCGGCGCGCACGCTCGCTGATGCCGAGTGAGGGAGTTGCGATGGGAAGCGGTGATTGGTTGTACTAAAGCAATGGACCGAGTGCATAAAACTGTGACGACAAGTTCCGCATTATCGATCAGGGAGACCGCCACGACGCCGCTGCAAACGATCTGGCAGTCGCGCTGGGGGCTGCCGATCGGTTACGCGATCAGCTCGGAAGAGCTGGCGCTGCAGCTCGATGCGCTTGGCGTTGAGCTCATGCACCGGCCAACGCCATGGCATATGCCGAGCGACATCCGCCACCCGCGCCTGCGCGCCATCGCCGCGCGCCCGCTGCGCGACGATCTGCCGCAGGTGAGCTACGACCAGGCCGATCTGTTCTTCACGGCGCACCCAGGCTACAAGGTTGGCTATACCATGCTGGAAGTCGACGGCTTGCCGGCCGATTGGGTCGCGAACTGTAACCAGATGGACGAGGTCTGGACGCCGAGCGGTTGGGGGGCGGAGACCTTCGCCGCCGCCGGTGTGCGCCGCCCGATCCATGTGATGCCGCTCGGCTACGACCCGGCGCGCTTTCACCCCGGCGTGGCCGGTCGGCCGGTCGCCGGCCGCTATACTTTTCTCTCGGTGTTCGAATGGGGCGAACGCAAGGCCCCCGAGGCGCTGCTGCGCGCCTATGGCGCGGCGTTCACAAAGCGCGACGACGTGCTGCTGCTGCTGCGGGTCAACAACTACGACGGCACGATCGACGTGGCGCGCCAGATTGCCGACTTGCGCCTGCCGGCCGACGGCGCGCCGATCGCGCTGCTCTACAATCAGCAAATCGCCGCCGCCGATCTGGGTTCGCTGTATCGCAGTGCCGATTGCTTCGTGCTGCCGTCGCGCGGTGAGGGCTGGGGCCTGCCGATCCTCGAGGCGATGGCTTGCGGCCTGCCGGCGATTGCCACCGACTGGAGCGCCCAGACCGAGTTCTTTCACAGCGGCGTGGGCTACCCGCTGCATATCCGCGCGCTGATTCCCGCCGAGGCCAAATGCCCCTACTACGAAGGCTGGCGCTGGGCCGACCCTGATATCGAGCACCTGGCTCACCTGATGCGCCACGTCTACGATCACCCCGGCGAGGCGCGCGCGCTGGGCACCCGCGCGGCGCGGGAGGCGGCCGAAAAGTGGACCTGGCGGCACGCGGCGGCGCGGGTGCGAGAACAGCTACGCAAGATTGGGTAGTGATTTGGAAACCGCCGCCAAAAAATCGCCGGCCAGCACTGGCCTGCCTCGGATAACCATCAGATTGAAAAAAATCGCCGGAATCCTGCTGCCCGCAGTTGCGGTTTTCATGATCGTTTTGGTGTTCTATCGCCCTTCGCGGGATACATTGAACGTATTACAGTTAGGTTTCTATCCGACTGAACAGAACCGCCTGCTTGATTATAACTTCGCGCATCCCCATGCTCAACTTTTTCTTCCTGAGCGACCAACAGCTCCGGCTGAGCTGACGTTCCGCGTATTTTCCCCCGATCCATTGCCGCAGCGACCGTTAACCTTGCGCTATGATCACTATGCGATCGACCTTCCTGCTATTGATGCATCGCCGCGTATCGTTCACGTAGTGCTGCCACCTGCTCAGCCTGAAGATGTGCGCGGATTGCTGATCGAACTGGAAACGGCGAAAACCCGTGTATCGGGCGATCCGCGCGATCTGGGGCTGCTGTTCGACTACGTGACCGCGCGAGAACTGCCCATTGATCGGGCGCCTTGGCAATCGATCGCGCTCGTGGCCCTGCTCATCGGTTGTTATGTTTTCACTGTGCGATTTGGCCGAGGTTTTTTGTTTGCTGGCCTTGTGCTCCTGCTTCTGAGTGCCCTCCTTCTTATCGATGGTAGATTATGCCTGCTGGTCGCCGGCTTGCTTGTGGCTGGCATGCTCTGGGCACAGGCGCAATTGCGCACGCCGCTTTCCAGATTAGCCGAGCGTGCGGCCAACGCGGCGCTCAATCCGGCGCGGCGCTATGCGCTCATGGTAGTGGTCGTCGGTTGTATCTATACTGTGGTCTTGAGCTTCTACAGTATTGCGCATTACGCCATGTTCTATGCCGATACGTATGATCTTGGCCAATACGATCAGACATTATGGTTGATCAGTCGCGGGTTCTATGCCTATAGCACTGGCATGGGCCTGCATATTCTGGGAAACCATGGCGCGTTCATACTCTATCCGCTGGCGGCATTGTATTGGATTGCCTCGGATGTTCGCTTTCTGTTGATTGTACAGACAATCATCATCGCGCTAGGGGTCGTGCCGATCTACTTGATCGCCAAAGCGCACGATCGGCCACTGGTTGGCCTGATCGTCGCGATCGCCTATCTGCTTCACCCGGCGACCATCAACATGAACCTGTTCGATTTTCATCCCGACACATTGGCGGCGACAGCGCTGTTATTCGCGATTTGGGCTGCCGAACGACGGCGATGGTGGATCGTCGGCATAGCGTGCCTGATCATTCTCGGCGCAAAAGAGAACTTTGCGCTCACTGTGGCGTTCTTTGGCTTCTGGCTGATCTGCCGGCGTCTATGGCGCCCAGGTGTTGTGCTGCTGCTCGTCGGCACGGCGTGGTTTTTCTTTGCGACTCGGGTTATGTTGCCGGCGTTCAATGGCCAGCAGGAGGCGCTGCATCTCTCCCGTTTCTCCCAGTTTGGCAACAGCATGCAGCAAATCGCGGCATTCTTTCTCCTTCACCCACAAGTTATTTTGGCTGATCTCTTGCAGCCCGCGAAATTGTACTATCTGGCAGCATTGCTATTGCCGTTCGCATTTCTACCATTGTTGAGTCCGCGATATCTCATCCTTGCCCTTCCTGCGCTCATGCTCAATATGCTGAGTAACTACGACGCCCAACAGACGCTCATATTCCACTATAATGCTCTGATAATTGCTGTTGCCGCTGTTGCCTGCATCAATGCGATTTTGTGGCTTGTTAGGAGAGTATCGCACGCATATGTTGTGATCGGTGGCGTGGTGGCGATGCTGCTGATCGGCTCACTATATACAATTGAAACGACTTATATGGCATTATTCGAATACAAAGCTCAGGTTGAGCGATCTGATCTTCGGTATTTACTTTATCGCGATGTTGCCGCGGCTATTCCAATGGACGCGAATATTTCCGCACAAAGCAAGATCCAGCCGCATCTAACTCATCGCACTCAGGCGTTTATGTTCCCTAATCCTTTCCAGTGGGCGGTATTTTACAATCCAGATGATATTCCGTTTGTCCCGCGAGTAGATTATATTATCTATGATACGCGGCGAGCGGATAATTTTTATGTTTCCGCAAGGTCGAAGCTGGAACTCCTGGCGGCGCTCCAATCACGCGGCCTTTTCCGAAAAGTGATCGATCTCGACGGCGTTGTGTTGCTTCAGCGCAGCGATGCGCCGCTCGATGAGCGCTGCTTTGGTACGGCCTGGAACGCCCCACAGTGTGATATTCGTCGATAACGCATGCGCTACCGGCGGTACGCATGTATACAGCGTTGTGACGCTGGCATGATCGGACGCCGAATGATTATCTCGATATTCGAACGGCGCGCGATCGTGGCTGGCCTGGTACTCGCGGCGATCATAGTGGCGCTGTTTAGCAATATCCTTTTCACCGGCAGAATTCTCAGCGCCTCCGACCTGATTTTCACTTCGCCGTTTTTCGCGCAGGCCGCGCCCACCGGCTACACGCACCCCGCGAATGCCTACCTCTCCGATCAGGTCTATCAATTGATCCCTTGGCGTTATTTGGCATGGAACGCGCTGCGCCAGGGACGTATCCCGCTCTGGGATCCCTACACGCTCGCCGGAAGGCCATTTCTAGCAACACAGCAGTCGGCGTTTTTCTATCCAATCAATCTCGCGCTGACGATTTTGCCTTTTGAGCAGACATTCATCTGGAGCGCGATGATCAGACTCTGGATCGCCGGATTTACGATGTATCTGCTGGTTCGGTATTATGGCCTCGGCCAGATTGCCGCGCTGATCTCGGCAATCTCGTTCATGTTATCCGGTTTCATGATCGTCTGGCTAGGGCATCCGCATACCAATGTCGCGATTTGGCTGCCGACTTTGATACTCTGCGCTGATGCCTTGATTACCAACCCGCGTCGATCCACCACCCTCCGAGCGATTGCCGCGCTTGCGCTGATTATCGGCGTTCAGTTTAGCGGCGGCCACGCCCAGACATCGCTCGATATTTTGATTGCCTTCGGTTTATATTATGTGCTACGATCGACTTTCTTTACTCTCCGTGGCGATTCATCCACAATAACGAAGATTAAATCGCTGCTTCTATTCCCTGCATTGGTTTTATCATTAGGCGCCTGCGTTGCCGCTATTCATTTACTGCCGTTTATCGAGTGGTTGCCAAACAGCGAGATTCTCGGCGCTCGCTCGGCAGGCAAGTTTATATTTCTACGTACAGACGTTTGGAAACATTTGGCAAGTTTGGCGCTATTACTCTTTCCGAATTTGTATAATAATCCAATCTGGGAACACTTCCAGTATTTTAGCCCAATTACCTCGGCAAATTATAATGAGGAGGCGATATATATCGGTTTTATCCCGCTGATTTTCGCTTGTATCGCGGTTATAATATATCTGAAGAAGCTGGAGATCGTGAAGATATGGTTCATTATTACGGTCATAAGCTTAGGAAGAGCACTGCACCTGCCAGTTTTTGACTGGATCAATCAACTACCAATGTTCAGGCTTGCCGTACCCGAACGTATCAGACTAGTCGTCATCTTTGCGCTATGTATATTGGCGGGCTTCGGCGCGCAGGCGCTTGTAGATTCGACTAACGACGCGGACCGTCAAATTGAGCGCTTGTGGGTTCGCCTCCTCGCAGGGGTCATCGCACTTGGATTAGTACTCGCGATAGTAACTAATCTCTTGTTGCCGGTATATGGGCTAAAGGTTTCAGATTACTTCAAAAGCCCCATGCTGTATGTGTCTAATCTACTGGCCTGCGCTGTTCTGCCGGCCTTTTATTACTTTAAGCAGAAACGCTCCGCACGGCGCTTGGCATTTCAAATCGCACTGTTGTCGATCACGAGTATCGATCTGATTATCTTCGGGTATGGCTATAATCCGTCGGTTCCAGCGGATAAGTTCTATCCCTCCACGCCAATAACCAGCTATATTCAAGGGGACACGCAGATCTTCCGATTCACGGCGCCGCATGCCGATATGGTTCCCGATACGAATACCTTGTTCTCAATCCCCGATATTCGCGGCATCGATTTTCGCACAGTGTGGTACACGCATTATATCGATATTGTTCCCGGCAAAGGCGGCGGTCTTTATAACACCGGCTTTACGCTGCTTGACTCACCGCTGATCCGCGCGCTAAACATCAAGTATATTGCGGCGGCGCGATATGATGATTTCAAAAACGATCAAACCTTGCGCCTGGTGGAGAAGTACAAGGACATAGCTTTATGGGAAGTCGCGCATCCCCAACCGCGCGCGTTTATGATCTATAATCTGGTATTAGCCTCAGATGATAAGGAGGCTGCAGCACGATTAAAGCGAACACCAGGGATGATTTTCGATCATGTTATTCTTCTACAGGCCGATCATCCTATTCTGCTTGATCGATCGACAATTGTATCCCGTAATCATGTGCTGAGTATTGATTATCAACCCGAACAGACTACTTGGCAGGTGAGTACCGATCGCGCCGGCTACCTCTTTCTGAGTGATGCTTACTACCCTGGCTGGAAGGTCTATATCGACAACCAGATCAGTCCGCTCTATCGAGCTAATCTTGCATTTCGCGCCGTCTATGTGCCTGCTGGCGAACATGTTGTGACATTTCGGTATGAGCCGTGGTATCTACTGCCCGGCAGCGCTATTAGTTTGCTCACGTTGGCGCTGCTGGTTGCCCTGTTGATCTGTTCATACGTTCTTCGCGACTCAAAGCGCGTTGTGGTAGGCCCACCATGCGAGATCGATTCTGCGACAAACTGAGATGGCCGGAAGATAAGAAATACCTGCGCATCGCCTTGCGAAACCGGCACGCTTATGCTATCCTGCTCGCATGCAATCGTTGCCTCCATTCCACCACTATCCTCACACTGTCTCTCAAAAGGCGCCGTCAGTCCTGCCTCTGGCTCACCCGATAAGTGTCATAACAAATAGGACATCGAGCCTCTTGACGCCTGCTCCCCTGGAGTCTAGACTTGATTTGTGTACATAGTGGCCTCCGTATTGCCTCTGGCGCCCTCTCGCCGTCGAAATCGCACGTTTTATAACGCAAAGGAACTCATTGTGATGCAACGCTCTCGTCGTCTTTCGTTCTTTGTTTGCCTGTCGATTATGCTGCTGACGCCGACCCTGCTGCTCGCCAATTATTCAAATTATGCGCCGATCCACAGTAATTTCAAGCATACGCCGGCTGATGCCGGCGATCGGCCGCCCGGCCTGGTTCTTTCTGGCAACCGGATTATCCGCGGCTCTACCACGATCGCCGATATCGATAACAATTCCGCGAATGGGAAAGAGATTGTCGTCGGCGGCAGCGATGGTCTGCTGTATGCCTATCACCAGGATGGCTCGCTGCTATGGACCTACCAGGTTTCGAACTGCCCTTACGCTCAGTATGGCAATGAGATGATTGAGGGCGCGCCCGCGGTCGGCGACCTGCTCGGTAACGGCACCAAGGCCGTCGTGGTCGGGTATGGCGCGATACTCAAGCCGTCCTCATGCGCGAACAACGATTATGCCGGTGTCGTCGCCGTGAACGGCGCGACCGGCGCGCCGATCTGGCGTTTCAAGTCGCCATTCGACGATATGAATGGTTACACAGTCAACGCCGTGCTGGCTACGCCGTCCCTGGCCGATGTCGATAACGACGGCAAGCTGGAGGTTGGGTTCGGATCGACGAACAACAACATCTATCTGCTCGACGCGAACGGCCAGATACTCTGGAAGTATCGCGCATACGATACCGTCCTCTCGACGCCCGCGTTCGCCGATATCAACGGCGATGGTCGCAAAGAGATGATCATCGGCACCGATTTCGGGCCGCAGAATTTGACACTGCAGGGCACGTTCCCGTCCGCCTACGGCTGGCTGTATGCCTTCGATACCGCCGGCGGGCCAGGCCAGAATCGTCAGTTCGGTGAGGGCTACCTGTGGGCGAAACAGTTCGACCAGGTGATCTGGTCGTCGCCGGCGGCTGCCGACCTCGATGGCGACGGCACGCTGGAGATCATCGTTGGGTCGGGCTGCTACTACCCGAATACTGGCAACTGGGTCAAGATTATCGACGCGGCGACCGGTAACACCAAAGTCACGCTCAATACGTCGAGCTGCGTTACTTCGTCTCCGGCGCTTGGCGACCTCAACGGCGATGGCAAGCTCGATGTTGTCGCCGCCGTCTCGAACCGAACCGACGGTAAGGGTCGAGTCGTGGCCTGGTCGGCTACGGGCGCGCAGCTCTGGTCGACGGTGGCGGTCGCGGCGACTGGCGAAAACGCGGATTTTAGAGAGCTCTCCAACTCGCCGGTGATCGCCGATCTCGACGGCAATGGCTCGCTGGAGGTCGCCGTGGTCGCGCAGAATAGCGTGACGATCATGCGCGGCGACAACGGCGCGATCCTCACGTCGGCGTGCTCGGATAGCACGGCGGCCTGTCTGGCATCCAAGTCGCTGTTCATGTGGTTCTCGAACCGCTCGACGCCGGCGATTGGCGACCTAGACAACGACGGCGAGCTTGAGCTTGCCTCGGGTGGATCGCACACCAATGCGGCGTTCGGCGGCACGGGCCAGACAACCGGCAAGGGCCTGCTCTACGCCTGGCGCGACTTCGGCACCTTCCTGGGCAGCCCGGCCGGCAGCCTGCCGCCCTATAGCGCGCCCTGGCCGATGTTTCATGGCAACGCGCAGCATAGCGGCGTCTACCCCCAACTGGTCGCGCCCCAAAGCGCCAGCGCCCTGATCAAGATCGGAACCTCGCGCAGCGCTCCGATCTCGTTCCAGCGCAGCGACGGCGCGGCGTTCAACTGGACGATCACAGAAAGCGACCCCAGTAATGTCATCACGCTCAACCGAACCAGCGGCGCAGCGAGCGACGATCTGGTGATCACGTACCACGCTCCGGCGAGCGCAGGAATATACCAGGCGACGCTCACGCTCCAGGCCGATGGGTTCTCGTCAGTCTCGATACCGGTGACATTGATCGCCGTGGAGAACGTCTATTCGGCTATGCTGCCGCTGACGGTCCGCTAGCCTAGCTTCTTGGAACTCGCGTTTTCATCATCATCATTAACATTACAGAAGTTACGCGGTGGCGTCCCAAACGCCATCATAGCCTTCGGCAGAGCGGTACTTTATCTTTATTATCGTTTTTCGTTTTTGCGCTCGCAGAGCGCAAAAACGAAAAACCGGGCGCCCTCATTTTTATAAAGGACATAGGAGGAACGCGACACCGTTCGTCCTACGTCCTTTTTCTGCGTCCCGTGAAACTTGGTGTACAATAGGTTGCCGGCCACAATCAGCCGATGGAATAAACCTATGCAACAGCCTGATCCCGACGATACCTCGCTCTTCATTATCACGCCATCCTCGCTCGGCGAGCCGCTGATCGACGCCGTCGAGCGCGCGCTGGCGCAGCGCAGCTCGCCGCTGGCCGAGCTGCCGACGCTGACGAACGTGGCGCTTGGCGACCCGTACCTGGCCGAGCAGCTCGTGAATCTGCACCAGCAGTGGGAGCTGCGACCGCCGCGCGCGCGGGGCCTGCTGGCGCGGCTGCGCGCGCAGCTGGCCTGGCGGCTGCTCGGCCCCGAGCTTGCCCAGCTGAGCGCCACCCACGCCACGCTGGTGCGCCTGATCGACAGCCTGGTGGTGCAGCTCGACGAGGAGCGCAGCGCACGCCGGCGAATCGAGGAACACCTTGCCAGCGATGAACGATGAACGATGAACGATGAATGATGAATGATGAACGATGAACGATGAATGATGAACGATGAATGATGAACAAGGAGGTTGCTATGAGTGAGCCACAACCACTGAAGACACGCACGAACCAATATGCGTTGAGCATTATCAAGCAGGTAGGATTATTGCCGCGGTCAATGGTTGCTCAGACACTTGGCAAACAACTGTTGCGTTCAGGAACCTCTGTGGGAGCGAACTATCGAGAAGCATCGCGAGCGCGGAGTGATGTGGAAATGATTGCCAAATTCGGCATCTGTATTCAAGAATTGGAAGAGAGCGCTTACTGGTTAGAGTTGCTGCAAGAAGCGAAGTTGGCTACTGAGGACGTGATTGCTCCGCTACTCGACGAAACAAATCAGCTGACCGCGATCTTCGTCGCCAGCGTCAAACGCCTCGCAAAGAATCAAAAGAACAGATGACTATCGAGGCGCCCATTTCATCCTTCAGCCTTCAGCCTTCAGCCTTTGGTCTGGTTTGGCACTCGTCCTTCGCGGCGCTCACCGGCTACAGCGGTTCATCGCTGGCCTACGTGCTGGGGTTGGATGGCCGCGGGGTCGCTGTGCGCCCGCTGTATCTCTATGGCACCGACTACGATGAGCAGGTGCAGGCTGGCCGGATGCACCCTCGCGTCAAGGAGCTGCAAGGGCTGCCGCTACGTCTGGACACGCCGCAGGTGGTCTACGCGCCTGGCGATCGCTTCAGCAAGAATAGTGGCTCGTATCGCATCGGCTTCACGATGCTGGAGACCGACCGGCTGCCGGCGAGCTGGGTCGAGCAGTCCAACCAGATGGATGAGGTTTGGACGCCGACCGAGTGGGGCGCCGAGGTGTTTCGCGCCAGCGGGGTGGCTCGGCCGGTGTACGTGGTGCCGCTGGGAGTCGATACTCAACGCTTTCGCCCGGCCACCGCACGCGCGCGCCTGGCCGACCGGACGATCTTCCTCTCGGTATTCGAGTGGGGCGATCGCAAAGGCTGGGATGTGCTGCTGCGCGCCTACCGCGCCGCGTTTCGGCCGAACGACCCGGTGCTGCTGTTGCTCAAGATCGATTGCCGCATGCCGCTGCCGAACCCGGTGCCGGCGCTCGCTCGCGCGCTGCCCGCCCCCGCCCCGCCGGTCGGGCTGATCTATAACCAGCCGCTCAGCGGCGACCAATTGGTTGAGCTCTATCAAAGTGTAGATTGCTTTGTGCTGCCCACGCGCGGCGAGGGCTGGGGCATGCCAATCCTGGAAGCGATGGCCTGTGGTGTGCCCGCGATTGCTACCGATTGGAGCGGCCAGACGGCCTTCCTGAACGCGGAAAACGGCTACCCGCTGCCGATTCGCGGCTTGATCGCGACCGATAGCGATACACTGCATTATCGCGGGGCGCAGTGGGCCGAGCCCGACGAGGCGGCCCTGGTAGACCTGCTGCGGCGCGTGGCCCGTAACCCCGACGAGCGTGCCGCGAAAGGCCGGCAGGCGGCGCTGGAGGCTCAGCGCTGGCCGTGGTCGCGTGGCGTGGATGCGATCTGCGCGCGACTGGCCGAGATCGGTAGCTGACCCTAATCTTTCAGTTTCACCCCGGCGCTCTCAGGCTGCCATTCCCACTGGCCCGGTATCGCGACCATCCCATAACGGTCGCGCACCCCATCGCTCTGCACGATCAGTCGGTACATGCGATCATGCTGGTCGTAGGTATGCAACATCGTGCTGTCGACCAGCGCGACGCTTAGCTGGTAGCGGCCGGCCAGCAGCGGCAGGTTGGGAATATGATAGTCGACATAACCAGGGCCGTCGATCATTGGAATATCGATCCCGTCGAAGTTGGTATTTGGTCCATTGATCCAAAAGCCATTCTCGTGATGCAGCCCGACGCCAAAGACCGGATGGCTGATCGGCCGGTGCGCGAAATAGTGCATGCGCACTGTCAGCGGCGCGTGGGTCTGGAAGATCGTCTGCGGACGCCCAGCCGGGTCGAGCAGCTCGACGCGCGTAAACTCGGCCTCGCGCGTGCCGCGGCGCGTGCCGAGCCCAATCGCGCCCGGGTCGCCAGTGTGGGTTTGGGCCTGTTCGCGGCGATTGACGTCCGCCAGGTAAGCGTCGATCACCTCGCCGGCCGCGCCGACCAGCTTGGCCTGGCCGTGATCGAGCCAGACCGCACGATCGCATAGTGTGCGCACCGTCTCGAGCGCGTGCGACACGAAAATGATCGTTTTGCCCATCTGCCGGAAGCGATAGATCCGGTCCATACACTTACGCTGGAACGCCTCGTCGCCGACCGCCAGCACCTCGTCGGTGATCAGGATCTCGGGATCGACCGCGGTGGCCACGGCGAAGGCCAGGCGGGTGTACATGCCCGACGAGTAGTGCTTGACCTCCATGTCGATGAAATCACCGATCTCGGCGAAATCGACGATCTCGGGCAGCTTGGCGCGCATCTCGCGCCGGCTGAAACCCAGCAGCGAGCCGTTCAGGAATACATTCTCGCGGCCGCTCAGGTCGGGGTGGAAGCCGCTGCCCAGTTCCAACAGCGCGGCCACGCGGCCGTTGATGCCGACGCGGCCGGCGGTCGGCTCGAGGATGCGGGTCATCAGCTTAAGCGCGGTGCTCTTGCCGGCGCCGTTGTGGCCCACTAAGCCGAGGCTTTCGCCACGCTCGACGCTGAAGCTGACATCGCGCAGCGCCCAGAACTCCTCGCCCTGCGCCTTGCGCCGCAGCATTTTGGCGAAGCGCCCCTGCACCGTGTCCTGCTGGTCGCGGTTCAGTACGAAACGCTTGCTGACATTCTCGAATTCGATAATCGGGGTCATAGATACTCGTCTTTAGATCTGCTCGCCGAAGTTGCCGCTGCGGTGCTGGAAGAACCAATAGCCGGCGACCAGCACCACGATCGCAGTGACGAGCACGCGCAGCACGCTGGTCAGCGCGGGCAGTCCGGGCGTGGGCACATTTGGCGCCGCCACGGCGCGACCATACAAGATTTCGCGGTAGAACTCGATCAGCGAGGCCATGGGATTAAGCCAGCGCACCAGCACCGCCAGCGGGATTCCGCCAACGCTGCGGTCGATCACCTCTAGTGGGTAGACAACCGGCGTCAGGAAGAACCAAAATTGCATCAGGATGCCGATCAGATGCACGAAATCGCGGAAATGCACCGCCAGCGCGCTGGTGAACAGCGCGATGCCAGCCAGGAATAGCGTCTGGATGAGCAACAGCACCGGCAGGTAGGCAAACGTCCAAGCGAAATTGAGCCGCCCAAGCGACAGATATTGTGCCGTGGCCATCACCAGCAGCATCATCGGCAGCGAAAGCACATAGTTGAGCAGGCTCGACAATACGCTGACCAACGGCAGCACCTCGCGCGGGAAGAAGACTTTTTTGATCAGATTGGCATTGTCGATAATGCTGCGGGCGCCGCCCATTACCGCCTCGGCACAGAAGTTCCAGGCCAGCAGGCCGATGATCAAGAACACCGAGTAGAGCGAGGTATTATTCGGCAGCAGCGTGCTGAAGACGAACAGAAATACCAGCATGAGCAGCAGCGGCGCAATCTGAGTCCAGAGGTAGCCTAGCGCACTGCCCTTATAGCGCACGCGCAGATCGCGCAGCACCAGGTTGATGATCAGCTCGCGGTAGCCCCACATCTCGCGCAGCTTAGCCATCACGCCGGCGCTGCGATCCGCCGCCACGCCCACGCCGCCGAAGGCCAGCCCAACCAGCGCGGCCAGCGCCAGCAGCGGCGCGACCCGGCGTGGCACTTCGGCGCCCGGCTGGGCTGTGGCGCTGCGATAGGCGCTCGATTGGGCTGTAGGAGTAAACGGCGCGGCGAGCAATTTCGTGGCTTGCCGGATGGCATCCAGCCCGGCGATCAGCCGCTGCTCGTCGAGGCAGCGCTGATCGGCGCGCTGCTGTTGGTCGCGTAGCGCGGCCCGGCAGTCGAGCCCATCCTGCTGAATGCGCCGTTGCAGCGCCGGCAGATCGACTTTGCTCAACTCGACATCGCGCACTTCGAGCGCGCGCGCCAAATCGCTGCGCGTCTCGGCGTCGATCTGGTCGAGCGTGATACGCCGCTCGTCGGGATCGGTTGGCTTGTTGAGCGGGAAGGCCGAGGTCAGGAAGATTGTGCGCAACTGCGCTTCGAACGGCGTGGCCGGGCTGGCGCCCTGCTGTAGCGCGTTGACGAGATATGAGCCGGTCAGCACGCGGAAGACCTCGCGACCGCCGGCCGCGCGCACGCTTGCCACCATGGCGTCGGCGGCGTCGTCGGCCAGTTGCTGCGCCTGGGTCGCCGACCGCCCGACCGCTAGCACGAGGATGCTGCCATCGGACCGCGGCTCAAAGCGGATGCCAAGCGTGGGCGAACCAAGCTCGGGGTAGCGCAAGGTTTCGCCGTTGGCGCGGAACTTCAGCAGCTCGATCGCAATGTTCTGCACGGGCGAAAATTGTTCGCTGTTGGGCTGCCCGTCGCGGTAGAGCCCACCATAGCGGGTTAGGCTAATGTTGGTGGTGGCAGTGCTGGTGTAGATCACCGGCTGTGAGAGAATGCGCGGCGCGGCCACCACCAGCGCGCCAACGGTACAGAGTACCAGCCAGAGCCACTGGTAAGTGCGCAGCGGGCCGTGTTGGCGCGTCAGCGCGCCGGCCCAACCGGTTGGGAGCGTTACGTGAGCCATCGTATGTTGTCGTCAAAGATCATGGTTCACCAAAATCATGTCAGCTCGACGACCACGAAGTCGCCATACTGTTCAAGCATTTTGATTCCTGGCATCGCACTGAGCGCGCGCTGGATCTCGCTCCACGGCGGCAAGCGCTTCCCATTGAACTGCTTGCGGTCCACGAGCAGATAGCGCAGTCCGCTCTGCCGCAGGGCGGCAATCGACGATGGCTTGGGAAACGTTGACGCGCGCTGCACAAACTCACGAAAGGCGCGCGGCAGGTGCTGTGGGTGAGTGAAACCGGGCAGGTATTTTCCGTGAAAGAGCGAGCCAAACATCGCGCCGTAGTTGTCCAACCCGGCTGGCAAGAACGCGACCGCGAAGTCGCCCGGCTGCCGGGCGAGCCACAGCTCCACCGGGCGCGGCTCCAACAGCGCTGTTTCAGGCCATCCCGGCAGCATATCGATGATCAGCAGCGCGGCGATGATTGCCAGGATTGCCGTGTGGCCGTGCCACCGCTGAGCCGCGATCCGCCCCGCGGCAAGGCCGGCGAGCAGCGCCACAAACAGAATCGTCACAATCCCGAAGCGCGCCCACACCCGCATCAGGTCAGTGCCCGGCAGAAAGGACAGATAGTAGGCCGGCAGCCAGAACGGGGCATCTGGCTGGAGCGGCTGGTTGTTGATGTGCAGGTCGGTGCCAAGCGCAAACAGCATCCCTATCAGAGCGCACCCCATCCAGATCATTGCTTGGCGGCGGTGCGGGTTGCGCCGCCAGCAGAGCCCCGCCACCGCCAGCACAAGGGCGACCGCGCCGACATACAGCGTCTTCTCGAGCCAGAGCCGCTCGGGTCGCAGCGATTCGAACAGGGCGCCCCACAACGGATGCAATGGTGATGGCAGCAGGAAATTGAGCGGATCTGCCGACCAGAAGCGCGTAGCAAGAATGTCGTATGCCTGAAAGCTCCTGCTCTCCGATGCCCACAGATATGGAAGCGCGCTGGCCACCCCGCCAACCAATACACCAGCTGCCGGCCGCCAGCCGAGATGCAGCCATGCCCTTGGATGGATCGCTAGCAGCGCATAGACCGCGCCCGTCACAGTACAGATAACCAGATGGTACTGCGAGTTGCTTCCAACCAGGAATGTCGCGCCAGCCAGCAGCAGTAGCTGGCGCGAGCGCGCGCCCAGCCGGGATGCGTGATCGAGCGCCCAGAAGAACAGTGGCAGCGCGTAGGTTGCCGTCAGGTTGAGATGGCCGTAGCTATGCCCCACGCGGTACGGCGTGAGTAGAAAGGCCGCCCCGGCCACCCATGCACCGAAACGACTATCCGTGATACTGAGCACCCACAGGTATGCAAAGTAGCCTGAGAGCAGCGCGCTTAGCCATATGATCGCGTTATAGCCGAATATCGGGCCGGACAGCCAGGTGAGCGGTGCGGCAACGAGAATGCTGCTGTAGGGTACATCCGTTGTCACAAGCTCCAACCCATCCGGGTAGTTCAGGTGCGGGTCATAGAACGGCGATTGGCCGAGCAGGAGTGCCCGTGCCATCCACCCGGTCATATAGATATGTTGCACATTATCGCCACGCCCACCGATGATTCGCGACCCCATGGCCGGAACAATTGGCGCGATCGTCAGCAGCGCCAGCGCGAAGAAGATCGCCAGCACGATTCCATCGCGCACCAGCCAGCGCCGCAGAAGCTTGCGCAGGCGCGTAGCCATCGCAGTCGAAAGATCGGTTTCCCGACTCGCCGCTGCCAGTTGGGTATCGCGACTCTCGATCATTGATATCCGACACCTTTCAACTCTGTGCTGGCAAGGCGACCACGTTGAGGGTTTGGCCCGCACGGATGTCGAGTGCGAGAGATTGGAGATGAGCGATGAGCGACTGTTCGTGCCCTTCTACGAGTACACGCCCTGGTTTGAAGGGCAGCTGTAAGGTCAATCCCGTCAGATCGCGCTGGCTGCCGTTTGTAATTGACCATTGTACGGATTGTCGTGGCGTAGCAGCATTTAAGTCAGAACTCATAACTCTTACTTCCTGCCGGGCGGCCTGCCAATCTGCGATCTCGGCCAGCGGCGCGATCCAAAGTTTGCCGGCGTCGCGCGCGCGCGCGGCGTAGCCGATCACCGCCTGCCAATCAGCAATCTGATCCGGCGTGGTGGCCTCTTCGGTGTGCGCCCAAATATCGATCATGCCGTGCTGCGCGATTACGTTGTCGATCTGCTTGATTGCTTCGTCGCGGCCACCGCCGGCATGGAGCTTGGCGATCGTCGCGTCTGGCGGCGTGCTGCGCCCGGCGATCATGTAAAAGTCGGGGCATGCCAGAATTCGCTCATGGCCGGGCACTGCCTGGCAGCGCCAGGTATCACGGTCGGCCAGCCGGTAGACCGGCTGCGACCAGTTGGTACGCGTCACCGAGGTGATCCCGGCGGCCTCCAGCTCGTGCCAGTTATCATCGCTCATGCCGGCGCTGCCGCTCCAGGGAAAGGCCAGCGATCGCGCGGCCGGCACGCCGCGCGCAGCGGCGACCTCGCGCCAGGCCGCAAAGTCGACCCGCCATTCGGCGGCGCTGGCGTAGCCGCCGTAGAGATGGCTGAACGTGTGGCTCTGGATATCTTGCCTGTCGCGCTGCAGCGTCTGCGTCAGATCGGCAAAGTAGTAATCCGGGTCGCTCTGGATCGTACCGTGTGGGTCGCTGCCAAACCATGGCGTTCGCGACCAATCGCGTTTCCAGCCATTAGCATTGGTGGCCCATGCGAATGTCGGATCGTTCATGAATATGTGATGTGCCGTGTTGCCATCCAGGAAATTATAGCCGGTGGCATAATACGTCGATCGGATGTCGTACTGCCGGAAGAGTTCGAGCGTCGTGGTGATGCCCTGTCGCATCCGCAGGCCGCGCGCCTCTGGATCGTCGGAGTTGTGCGGGTCGTCGCTGGCGAGCGAGCGCGAATGGATCAGCCCACCCATGGTCGTCTCCCAATCCCACGAGAACGACGCCGCGGCGCTGTAACCGTTCGGCCAGGGGGCGATAGTTGGCAGTGCCGTGTTGCTGACTGGCATTTGCCGACTGGCGATAGGATTTCCGCCCTGGCGCACGTGCATCGCGTCGAGGTACAGACGATTGTCGGCGGCCGGCTGCACCTGCACGCGCAGCTGCGCCGCACCCGCGGGCGCACGGAAGGCCGCGCGCAGCGGCGACCAGCTCGTCGTGTTGGGCTGCCATAGGGCCACTGGCTCCCAAGCGCCGGTGGAACGACCCACCTCAGCGCCAGCTGGATCGAGCCAGCGGAACACCAGCCGCGCGCGGGTCGCGCCCTTGGCGGCCTCGTCGGTCAGCGCAAAGCCGGCAAAGCAGTAGCTGACGCTCGGCCGCACGTCGATCGACGGCGTCTCGACATAATTCCCGATGCCGATCAGCTGCAGCGCGCGATCGTCGAGATCCAGATCAAAGCCCTTTTTATCGCGGCTGGGCTGCTGAAGCTCGACGCCATTGCTGGTTCGAAAGCTCCAACCGGCCGCCTGCCTGGGGCTGGCCGGATCGGGCGCCAGGCCGGCATTCGGCAACAGCTCGCGGCCGACAATCGGGACATACGCACAATCGGCCAGCCGGCGCTGCACCAGTAGCATGATCCCTGCTGCCCCGCCGAGCAAGCCCGCCAGCACGATCACGAGTAGTATTGTACGACGTTTACGCATCAAAGCGGCCTATTCTAGCACATTTTGGGGGATGCTTGTTGCAGAGCGATAGCACACTCTTGACAAGCGGCGCGCTTTCGGGGATGCTTGCTAAGACGAGGTTTCTCATCATTCTCTGGAGCTTTACAGTCTAGTTGTCCGTTGTCCGTTGTCAGTTGCTAGCACTGACGACTGACAACGGACAACTGACAGGTACATACGAACCTTGTCTAAGCACAACTGGTCGGGATTTTCGAAAAATAGACGAGCTACTATGGGTCTATTTTGGAGTGCGCGCCTGCGGTTCGGCTGCGGTCTGCTAGCGTTAGTGCTGACGATCGGCACGATCGGGTTTATGCTGATTGAAGGGTGGACGCTGATCCAGTCGCTCTATACCGCCGTGCTGGTGGTCTCCACATTGGGTTTCAGCGATCTCCGCCCGTCGGATACGCCCGGCCAAGTGCTGACGATCGGCCTCATTTTGTTGGGAGTGGGCACGCTCTATTATCTGGTTGGCGCGCTGGCGCAGAATGTAATTGAGAATCAGTTTGATTGGAACAGGCGGCGCTCGATGGAACAACGGGTCGCACAACTGCACGATCACTTGATCGTCTGTGGGTTTGGGCGGGTGGGCCGGCAGACATGCCAGCAGCTGCAGCTCGAGAACTGCGCGTTCGTGGTGATCGACAATGAGGAGCCTCGGATCGCGCGGATTGCCGAGCTGGGTTACCTCTATGTCCAGGGCGACGCTTCCGACGACGAGGTGCTCAAGCGCGCTGGCATCACGCGGGCGCGCGCGCTGCTTACGGCGGTGCAGACCGACGCGGCGAATGTCTATATCACGCTATCGGCGCGGGCGCTCAACCCGAAGCTCTTCATCGTGGCGCGCGCTGCGACCGCCGAGGCCGAGCACAAATTGACGATCGCTGGCGCGAATCGCGTGATTTCGCCTTACATCCTGGGCGGCCGCAGTATGGCCGGCCATGCACTGCGCCCAGCAGTGATGGATTTTCTCGATGTGCTGGTGCATAGCGATGAGATGGAAATGTGGCTGGAAGAGATCAAGGTCGGATCGGACTCCTGGCTGAATGGCATGTCGATTGGCGACGCACAGCTGCGCCAGACTACCGGCATCATCGTGCTGGCTGTGCGCCGCGCGGATGGCCAGATCCAGGTCAACCCCAAAGATGCGGCGCTATTGTACGAAGGCGATACGTTGATCGTGCTTGGGTCGCGCGCCGATGTGGATCAGATCGAGCGTGAGCATGTTCGCCGGTAGATTAGAACAGCCTAGAACACCTGCCAAGTATTCGGGAACTATCCGCGAATTTCGCTAATCTGCACGAATATATGACGAAATATTCGCATGTATTCGCGCAATTCGCGGATTCTGACCAATGTTCTAGAGTTGATCGCCAATTGCCTGATCGGCAAAATCGAGTTCCGCGAAGATTCGCGCCGCTTCTTCGGCCTGGGCCGCCGGCACAAACACGCGCACCAGGCTCAGCGGCCCGCTCACAAAGCCGTAGATACTGCCGACCGACTCGGCCTGGAGATACACGGTGATGCTGGCCTGCTCGAGGTACGTGCGCGCGATCTCGGCCCGTAGCGGCCCCTCAATCGTACCGATGCACACAGGAGCGAGGCCGTCGCCAGGCCCGCCGCTGGTGCTTTCGCGCGCTGCATCCTCGGCGTTGGTGCCTTCGGAAGCATCGCCCGAGCCTAACCAGTTGAGGATATGAGTCGTCATCGCTCCCTCCGCTCGATAACTATGCTGTTGTTGGTTCGCGCCGGCCGAACCAGTTGCGCCACTCGGCGTTCTCCCAGACGACCAGCAGCTGTGCGGCGTTGAAGATCGAGGAGTAGGTACCGCTAATCAGGCCAATCAACAGAATCAGCACGAAGTTAAAGATGCTGGCGCCGCCGAACAGCAGCAGCGCCGTCAGCGTGAAGAACGACGTGAGCTGGGTGTTAATCGAGCGCGGCAGTGTCTGCACGATGCTGTGGTTCACGACATCATCGAACGACTCGCCGGCGCGCCGCCCAACCAGGTTCTCACGCACGCGGTCGAACACCACAATCGTATCGTGGACCGAAAAGCTGATGATCGTTAGAAGCGCGGTTAAAAATAGCGCATCGACCTCCAGGCCGGTGAAATAGCCCAGGATCGCCGCCACGCCGAGGACCACCAGCACGTCGTGCAGCATGGCCAGAATCGCGCACACCCCATAGCGGATCGGGTGCGGCGCGCGGCGGAAGGCCAGCGTCAGATACACCAGGATGGCGATGCTGGCGCCGATCACCGCGATCACGGCACTGCGGGTCGATTCCTGGCTGACCGTGGCGCCGACACTTTGCACCTGCTCGCGCCGCGTCGCCGGGCCGTATTTCTCCTGAAGCGCGGCCAGGACGTTACGCTGCTGTTCCTCGCCAGTATTTGGATCGAGTGGCTTTGTGCGCACCAGCGCGGCCGGCAACGCTTTGCCCTGCACGGTCACTTCGCTCAGTTGCACCTTGGCTTCGTCGAAGCCCTGCTGCAAGAAGATCCGCGCGATATCATCGGTATTCAGATCCGCCGCCTGGCGATCTGGAAACTGAAATTCCCACAGCGCGCCGCCGCTGAAGTCGATGCTAGGGCGCAGACCACCGCCAGGCATAAGCAGAAACACGAGCCCTGGAACGATGATCAACAGCGAAATCAAGAACCAGATATAGCGGTGGCGGACAATTCTTTCCATTGAAGCGAACTCCTCGTTCGAATTGCAAATTGTAAATTGTAAATTGCAGATTGCAGGCTGCGACTAATCAATTTGCAATCTGCAATTTGCAATTCTTAGGCTAACGCCTCGCGCTCGCGCTCCAGGCCGGGCGCCGCTTCAAGCTCAAACATCCACGGGTTCTGCGCCGCCCGCATGGGCACAATCAGCCGCAGGAATGTACGTGTGACCACGATCGCGGTAAACATGCTAATGATAATACCAAGGCCAAGGGTCAACGCGAAGCCTTTGATGATGCTGACGCCGAAACTATTGCCGAACAAGAATAGAATCACGCTGGTGATCAGCGTCGAGGCATTCGAGTCGCGGATCGCCGGCCAGGCCTCGTTGAAGCCGGCCTCGACCGCCGAGCGCAGCGATTTGCCGCGGCGCAGCTCCTCTTTCAGGCGCGCAAAGATTAGCACGTTCGCATCGACAGCCAGACCGATCGAGAGGATGAAGCCGGCGATGCCCGCCAGCGTCAGCGTGACCGGAATCAAACGGTAGAGCGCGAAGCTAATCGCGGTGTAGATCAGCAGCGCCACCGTCGCTAGCACGCCGGGCAGCCGATAGTACAAGATCATAAACAACGCCACCACAATCAGCCCGACCGCGCCGGCGATCAAGCTTGCGTTGACCGAGTCCTGGCCGAGGGTGGCCGAGACGGTGCGGCTCGACTCGACCTGGAGCGCTACGGGCAGCGCGCCATATTTGAGTTGCGTGAACAGGCTCTCGGCCTCGGCCCGGCTGCCGGTGGTGATCTCGCCACTGCCGCCAATCAGCGCGCTCTTAATCGTCGCGCAGCTATTCACCCGATTGTCGAGCACGATACACATCAGCTTGCCGACATTCTGGCTGGTGAAGCGTTCGAGGCGCGTGGCCGACTCATTGTTGAATGCGAAGCCGACCGCGAACGGACTAGCGCCCGGTGTCGTGCTGCCGAAGCGCGGCTGAACCGCGCTCGAATTGAGATCTTTGCCGTCGGTAATACTCTGGTAGATTGGGCCGGTGGACAGCGTGCTGGAAAGCGCCTGAGTCGCGGAGAGCTCGTTCGTGCCAGTGACTGGCGCGCTCGACTGTATACGCGGGTTCGGGCTGCCGGTGGTGCGCACCGTCGCCCCTTGTTGCGGCGCATCCGTGGTTGAAAAGCCCTGCCCATCGACATTGGCGATAAACTCAAGCTTGCCGGTTCCGCGTAGTGTCTCGCTCACCTGCTCGGGATTAGTGACGCCCGGCAGTTCGACGATGATACGGTCGTTACCCGAAAGCTGGACGATCGTCTCGCTGAGACCCAGGCCGTTAACGCGCCGATCGACCACTTGCTCGGCGGTTTGCATCACGTCCTTTGGGGTGCTTGGATCTTGCGCCCGCAGGAGCACCTGGGTGCCGCCCTGCAGATCGAGCCCGAGGCGCGTTCGGACATCGCGGCCCAGCCAGCGATCGCCTGGTGCGAAGTCAATCCACAGCGCCAACCCGGCGATAATAAGGATCAAAACTAAAAAGCTTGCTTCTCGGCTACGCACAGCTACTTTGCCTCCATAGACGGATGGAAATCTGTAAAACCGATGCATTATAGAGCCTTGGCGGGGCCTTGTCAACGTTGAAACGCTGTTTTTCAAATGACACGACTTACGCACTCGACGCAGCTGTGGCTCGCCTCTTGCTCAGCTTGCCTTCGGCAGAGCGGTACTTTTCATCTTAATCGTTTCTCGTTTTTGCGCTCTACGAGCGCAAAAACGAGAAACGGAATAAATAACTAAGTACCTTGCTGCCGTCTATCCTGAGCCTGCCTGCCCTGAGCCTGCCTGTCCTGAGCCTGTCGAAGGGTCGAAGGGTCGAAGGGCAGGCTAGAAACCACGTTAAAGATGGTAACGCGTAAGTGTTCGAAATGAGAGGGCGAGGTTGGTTATCCGAATCGCGCCGAGCGCCAGTTCAGCAGCGCCGCGACCCAGATGCCAAGGTCGAGCAATGCCGAGATGGCGCACCAGAAGCAGATCGCTCCGATCACCGCCACTTGGAGGTAGCTGAAGTACATACCGGCGACTAAGGCGATGCTCGCCAGCGCCAGCAGCACGGTGGCCAGCGGCAGCCCGGCGACGCGCTCAAGGTTGAGCGCCAGCAGCGCCGCGACGAGCAGCACCGCATAGCCGGCCACGCCGATATACGCTACCGGCATGCCGAACAGAATCGAATACGCACTGCTCTGCACCGTCTCGCAGCCGCCGCCGACCGGGCAGGCGAGCGTGCCGCCGATCAGGCGCTCAAGCGCCAAGTAGGCCGCGTCGAACAGGCCGATCAGCGCCATCAGCGCGATGGCCATGCGGGGGTAAGGTGAGTGTTGCAACATAAAGAACAGAGAATAGAGAACAGAGAACAGCGATCTGACATTTGACTTCTGTTCTCTGCTCTCTGAACTTATTTCTTAGCGGCCAGCGCGGCATCGATCGCGGCGCGCAGTTCGGGCATGTCGTATGGCTTGCCGTCGATCGTGAACGTAGGCGTATGGTCGACCCCGGCCTTGTTCGATGCGTCGCGCGCTTGCAGCACCGCCGATTGGTATTTGTGGCTGCTCAGGCACTGGTTGAATGCGTTGGTATCGAGCTTCAACTGCTGGGCATAACCGACGAACTGCATGCCCGGCTGCGCAAGATTCTCCCATTGAGCCTGCTGAGCGTAGAGCAGATCGTGCATGGGCCAGAAGGCGTTCTGGTCGGCGGCGCAACGCGCGGCCTCGGCGGCCGGAATGGCGTTCGGGTGCTGCGAGAGCGGGAAGTCGTGAAAGACAAATTTGATTTTGCCGGTATCGATATAGTCTTTGACAATCCCAGGCTCGAGTGTGGCGGCAAACGTGCCGCATGCCGGGCACTGGAAATCGGCAAACTCGACTACCGTCACCGGCGCATCGGCTTTCCCGCGTGTGGGCAGAGTATCCAGCGGCAGCGACGAGACGATCCCTTGGCCGCTTGGCGCGGCAGGCGCACGTCCATTGGCATTGCTCAGCAGCAGCGCCACGCCGCCGATCGTGATCAGCGCGAGCAGCGCGTAGAAGAGCGGCATGGGGAAGCCGCGCGGTTTGGTCGGCGTGCCGCGACCGCGTTGGGATCGGGGATGAACTGTGCGTTTATCGCTCATGATTCGACCCTCGTTTCTGTGTTGTTCGCCTCCGGCTGATCAAATGCGACCCCGCATCCCAGCGGCAGATCGCTGCGCCAGAGGCTCTGCTGGGTTGTCGTGAATCCAAATGCCTCATACAGGCGACGCGCCGCTTGGTCGCTCGGGCGCACCGCCGCCTGAATGAACCGGCTGCCGCGCCCTTCGGCGCGCGCGCAGGCATAATCGAGCATACGCGTGCCGACGCCCTTGCCACGCGCCTCGGCAACCAGGTAAAAATCTTCGATCACCGCATATGGCGCGACTTCCCAAGTTGAAAGCCGGTAGTTGATCTGTAGCACACCGACGGTGCGACCGTTCATGTCGGCCAGCAGGAAATCGCTGAATTGGCTGATAAGCAACGCGTGAACCAGATCGTTCAGCGCATCGGGGTCGGGGGCAGCCCGGCCCGATGCGGCCACCTGCGCCTGGATCATCGGCACGATCTGCGGCGTGTCGTTCGGCTCGCACAGGCGAATGACGAGCTCATTCTTACTCATGGTTAGGTCGAAGCCCCTTTGCATTCAGGCCACGGGATGCTCAAATGCGCCTCATCACATTATACCGGGCGCACGTACGGGCGTCAATAAAACTTTGTGTACTAATTCACAGATTTTATGCCGCTGGCCATCTGAATATGGTATGATAGTACGCGGGGCGCCTTCCGCCATGGATTAACAACTCTCGTATCGAACGTTTTTTCGTTCGCAGAACGAAAAAACGTTCGATACGACCAAGAAAAATCCCTGTTTTGCGGGTGACCGAGAAAGAGGCTTATGAACACCCTGTATTTGATTCGCCATGGTGAAAATACCGCCAATCTCACGCGCGAGTTTTCACATCGCGTCGTTGATTACTCGCTGACGCCGAGGGGTATCTTGCAAGCGCAGCAGACAGCCGAGTACTTCCAGACCAAGCGCGTCGACGCAATCTATGCCTCGCCGCTCAAGCGCGCGATCGAGACGGCGCAAATCATCGGCGAGGCGGTGGATGTCGAGCCGCTAGTGCTTGAGCAGTTTCGCGAAGTGAATGTGGGCCTGTTGGAAGGCCAGCCGCCCACGAATGAGATCTGGGCCGAGCATGATCGGATCGTGCGCTCGTGGATGACCGGCCAGCCTGAACTGCTGTTTCCTGAAGGCGAAAACTATCATATGCTGCTCGAGCGGATGCGCTCGGGCGTCGCAGAGGCGTTGCGCGGCCGAGTGAATCAGCATGTGCTGATCGTCGGCCACGGCGGTATTTTTACATTTACACTCAAGGATATCTGTAGCGATATCGATCTGCCGCGGCTGATCGCCCGGCCAAGCCGCAACTGCTCGATCACCGAGCTCGAAATTGACGAAGTCGCCGGCGAGCTCCGTGGCGTATTGAAGGCGTGGTCGTCGTGCACACATTTGTCCGGCGAGGCGCTGACGCGGATCATTGGGCATCCGGCGTTCGACGAAGCGTGAAACGATGACCAGGTGACAAGATGACAAGATGACAGGGTGACCAGGTGAGATATGGTCCGTCACCTGGTCACCCTGTCATCTTGTCATTGATCGGGAAAACACAAAGGGTGCGAGCCGCAGCCCACACCCTTTTGTTGCCGGTTGTCTCCTGAAGCGGCTACGTCCCCAGCGGCTCGGCTGGCTTCTTGTGACCCAATTCCAGGATTTCGCGCTTGCCAAAGGTCAGCTCGCGGCCGCTGGCGTCGACGGTGATCGTGTCGCCGGCTTTGAAGTCGCCCTTCAAGATGTCGCGCGAGAGCCGCGTCTCGATCATGCGCTGGATGGTGCGGCGCAGCGGGCGCGCTCCGTAGGCGGGAACATAACCCTCGCGCACCAGCAGCGTCTTGGCCGCCTGGGTCAGCTCCAGCTTCATGCCCTGCTCGCCCAGCCGCTCGGCCACCTCAGCCACCAGCAGATCGACGATCTGGGTTAGCTCGGCCTCGGTCAATGCCAGGAAGACGATAATATCGTCGATCCGGTTCAGGAACTCGGGCCGGAACGCCTGGCGCAGCGCCTCGTTGACGCGCTCCTTGGCGGCTTCCTCGGCGTTACGGTCGTGCGCGCGCACCAGGCCGATGCTCTGCTGGCGCACATGCTCGGTGCCGACGTTCGAGGTCATGATCACCACCGTGTTGCGGAAGTCGACCGTGTGACCCTGGCCGTCGGTCAGGCGTCCGTCGTCGAGCACTTGCAGCAGCGTGTTGAACACATCCGAGTGGGCCTTCTCGATCTCGTCGAACAGCACCACCTGGTAGGGCCGCCGGCGCACGCTCTCGGTCAACTGCCCGGCGTCGTCGTAGCCGACATAGCCAGGCGGCGCGCCGATCAGCCGCGAGACGGTATGACGCTCCTGGAACTCGCTCATATCGACACGGGTCATGGCCTCTTCGCTGTCGAACAGGAACTCGGCCAGCGCCTTAGCGAGCTCGGTCTTGCCCACGCCGGTCGGGCCGACGAAGATAAAGCTGCCGATCGGCCGGCCAGGATCCTTCAGGCCGCTGCGCGCGCGCCGGATCGCGTCCGACAGCGCCACAATCGCCTCCTCCTGGCCGATCACCCGCTCGTGCAGGCGCGCCTCCATGTCCACCAGTTTCTCGCGCTCGGTTTCGAGCATCCGATTGACCGGCACGCCAGTCCAGTTCGAGACGATCGCCGCCACATCTTCTTCGTCGACGACCTCGTCGAGGTTCGAACTCTTGAGCCAGATATCGCGGGCCTGCGAGAAATCGTGCTCCAGCGCCAGGAAGCGCGCCCGCAGCGTCGCGGCGCGCTCGTAGTCGCGCCGGGCGCCGGCGTCTTCTTCCTCGCGGCGCAGCTGATCGAGCTCGCTCTCCTGCTCGCGCAGATCCTTGGGCATGGAGTAAATGTCGATGCGCAGCTTGGCCGAGGCCTCGTCGATCAGGTCGATCGCCTTGTCGGGCAGGAAGCGGTCGGCGATATAGCGGCTGGAGAGCCGCGCCGCCGCCTGGAGCGCCTCGTCGGAGATCGTCAGGGCGTGGTGCTCCTCGTAGCGCTTGCGCAGGCCGCGCAGCATCTCGATCGTCGTCTCGACATCCGGCTCCTCGACAAACACCGGGCTGAAGCGCCGCTCCAGCGCGGCATCCTTCTCGATATGCTTGCGGTACTCGTCGATCGTCGTCGCGCCGACCACCTGCATATCGCCGCGCGAAAGGCCCGGCTTGAGCATGTTCGAGGCATCGATTGAGCCGGCCGCCGCGCCCGCGCCCACGACGGTGTGCAGTTCGTCGATGAACAGAATCACCTGGCCCTGCGCCGCGCGCACCTCTTCCATCACCGCCTTGAGGCGCTCCTCGAACTCGCCGCGGAACTTGGAGCCGGCGACCATCCCCGCCAGGTCGAGCGCAAGCAGTTTACGATCTTTCAGCGGCAGCGGCACCTCGCCCGAGATGATCCGCTGGGCCAGGCCCTCGGCGATCGCGGTCTTACCGACGCCGGTCTCGCCGACCAGCACCGGGTTGTTCTTGGTACGCCGGCAGAGGATGCGGATGACGCGGGTGATCTCGGCGTCGCGGCCAATCACTGGGTCGAGCTTGCCAAGCTTCGCCAGCTCAGTCAGATCAGTGCTGTACTTGCCAAGAATCTCGTAGCGGCCCTCGGCGCCGGGGTTATCGGCGCGCTGGCTGCCGCGAATATCCATTAGCGCCTGGTAGACGCGCTCTTGATCGATGCCGAAGCTGTTGAGGATGCGCGAGGATGCGCCCTCGCGCTCGCCGCTGATCGCAATCAGCAGGTGCTCGATGCCAACGTATTGATCATTGAGGCGGGTGGCCTCTTCCTCGGCGCGCTTGACCAGCCGCTGGGTGCGTGGAGTAATATAGACTTGATTGCCATAGCCGTATTGCCCATACACTTTGGGCGACTTCTCGAGCTCACGCTCGACGCGCTGTGCAATCGTATCGGTATCGACGCCAACGCGGGCAAGTGCGCGGTTCGTCAAGCCATCGCGCTGCCGCAGCATCGCCAGGAAAATATGCTCCACATCGAGCTGGGTGTGGTGCTGCTCGTGCATTATTTCCTGGGCTTCTTGGAATGCCTCTTGCGCCTTGTCGGTGAATCGTTCTAATCTCATTATCGCCCCCGTGGGTTTCACGCCACACAACTGCGGCGCGTTGAAAACAGTATAGCACAAAGTCTGTTACATTTATCAACATAATAAGCACATCACCCTGACGGATGACGTGCCAATCCTTCAGGCTTCTTAATCACGTACATGATGCCACATTTCTCGCCTCAAGATATATGAAGAGTGTTAGCGTTGTGTTAGAACTGATGTTTGGCTAGGAAATGAAGCCAATGAAGCGCTTGTGGCCTTCCTATGAAGCCTGAGGGTATTTTGAGAAGGAGGCTCTAGCGGTAGTCTCAGATACAGCGCAGTCCGTACCCAGGAGCCGCCGCAACGGTCCCATGTAATCGACCCGCCGCAGGCGGCACCATTATTCCTAATCGCCGACCAGCAGATGGCCGGCGATTTTTGTTATCCTGCCCAGTTTGCCGCAGCCCGCTTTGGCGTCCCTCCCGTGCGGGATATCGTCACCACACCGCGTCAGGTCAAGGCCGCACAAAAAAACGTGCGCGCAGTGCCACCATCAGGTGGCCCATCGTGCGCTCGTCTTGGCCTTGACGGCGCGGTACACTGATAAACCCGCACGGAAGCGATAGATGGTTTGCACTTGCTCAGCTTGAAGTCTTTCCGAGATATGCTACAGTGCTGATAAGGAGAGGAAATAACCTACATACCAGCAGCGTGCGCGTGGTTGTTTCCGCGTCTCTCATTGCTTGCAGGTTGCTACCTCATTCCTTCTTTTCCACGAGGCGGCGTGTTGGATACCTCGATAAATCGGGGTATGCGATGCGCCGCTTACGGAAGCGGCGAGTAGCTGCCGCGTCCAACGCGGAGGAGGAAATCGGTGGATATCCGAATACCGGACGAACTAAGGATACAAATCCCGCAACTGGGCGAGGCTGAGCAGCCAGACCCGATGGTCTGGCTCAAGCTTACGTGCGAACAGGCTGGCTGGACGTGGTACATCTTACTGAAGGGTTCTTCCTCACGACGCCCAGGTAATGCTGAGAGGATTGATCCTGACAATACGCCAGAATTCCAGTTCAGTATAGGGCCAATTCCACCCCATAGAGCGGTTCTATAGAGGCTGTATAAATAAATTACTTCACTTATCGACGTTTACTGCATTTCATGGTATTTCGTCACCAATCACACGAATACCTATCACGTCGTCGCAGAACATCTCAGTGACGAGTGGCTTTGTGAATTGTAACACTCTGTGTCCCGTCTCCAATGAGATGGTATAATAGGCGGGCGGCCTACTCCTCCTAGTTGGGCTATTAATGATGCCGGCTTTTTCGACATCGACTGAAAAGGAGGTCCGCAATGAAACCTGAGACCACAGAAGATATCTTGGAGCTCATGAATGGTTATATCGTCTCAGCCGTTTTGGGCACTGCCATGGAATTGGGCATTTTTTGGTTACTTGCTGATAAACCTTTATCGGCACCAGAGCTAGCCCAATACTTGAACATCCCACTGAACCGCTGCCATTATTGGTTACAGATATTATGCAAGCTTGGCTTGTTGGAGGATAGCGGCGAAGGCTATGCCCCCTCTACCATTGCCCGGGAAGCGATACTGAAGATGCAGAGTCAAGACACCTGGGCTTTTCAGGCGCGTGAAGATCGAGATCTGTCTTTGTATGTGCGAGATCTGGCGTTGAATATCAGCAAGCCCATGTCAGCCTGGCAGGCATGGAATCTGACGCCAGCGGACTATTTCCAACAGATTGAGGAAGATCCCATCTACACGGCACGCTTTACGCGCAAGCTCTACCAAATTCACAGTTCATTCGCAGAACAACTGGCAAACATGCTTGACTTACGGGGAGTCAAACGGTTGCTGGACCTGGGTGGTGGTTCAGGCGTCGTGTCATTTGCTCTTCTCCGCAAACGTGACGAGCTGACCTCTGTTGTAGTGGATGTTGAAAGCGTCTGCCAGGCTGGAAGAGTGATTGCCTCGGAAAATAGGCTCGAGAAACGGATTGCGTACCTGGCTGCCGATTTTTTAAAAGACGACTTGCCCACTGGATTTGATATAGTGATGCTCTGTGATGTGGGCTCCTTCAGCGAGATCCTGTTCCGCAGAATTCACGATGTATTGAATCTGAAGGGTCGTCTTGTCATCGTAGATAAATTTGCCCCAAGCAAGACCGGTGCACCGCCGTCACGTTTGTTATCGGCGTTTCTAACTTCTCTGGAATCTCCGGCACAGTCCGTTGACTATATAACCACGGAGGTGGTGCAAACTCGATTGCAACAAGCGGGTTTTCGAGATTTTTCTACGACCTCCGTGCCGCACAAAGATAATCTGCCTTGGAATATCGATTGGATCATGTTAGAAGCTCAAAAGTAAACGAATGTGGTTTGATGTAATCCAGATTCGCTTTGCCGCCCAACACCGGCTCCAGCTGACCGCCTCCGGCGTGGGTATGCTGACGCAATTTGCCAATTTTCGTGCTACGATGAGTTAGGAGTCCTGCAAGTCCCGGCGGCAGGTGAGCCTGCCCTTCTCCCACTCTGCGCTGGAGGCACGCGTCGATCGTCCCTTGTGCAACCAGCATCGGAGTACCGCCATGACCATCTTGGTTATTGATCATGACGCGGGCATCCGCGAGTTGTTAACGATCTTCTTGAGCTTCAAAGGTTACTCTGCGGTGGGCGCGGCCAATGGCGCGGCGGCGCTCGCCTACCTCCAACAGCAGACCCCACTGCCCCAGCTGATTCTTTTAGACTTGACAATGCCCGTGATGGATCGGGTTGCCTTCCGCCACGCGCAACAGCAGGACCCGCACCTGTCAGCCATCCCCGTCGTGGTGATGTCCGCCGTCGAGGAGCTGCTGGCACCACAGGTGCCGGCGGATGCGTATCTTCCCAAACCGATTGACTTTGATGCGCTGCTGCCCTTCGTTGAGCAGCATTGCAACCAGAGCCGACAGCGGGGATTGTAAGCGCGGCAGCACCGCTCAGCCGTGCTCGTCCCAATTCGTGCCCACGGCGCGCTGGCGCCGCGCTGGGGCCGACTGCGCCAGCACCCGCGCGATCGTCTGGAGAATCGTGGCGATCTCAAAAGGCTTGGTGACCACCGCGACACACCCGGCGGTCTCCGCACGGGCGAGGGCATCGGGCGTGACATGCGCGGTGAACGCCACGATAGGAATGTGCTGGGTCGCCGACTGGGCTTTGAGGCGCCGAGTCGCTTGCCAGCCGTCCAGTCGGGGTAAGGCTACGTCCATTAGTATGAGGTCGGGTTGGGCGCGTGCGGCAAGATCCAACCCGTGCCGCCCATCCCCGGCGCTGATGACCGTATGTCCGGCATCAGCGAGGATCAATTCGGTCACGTTCCGATTGTCAGCGGAATCTTCGATCAGGAGAACGGTTGCCATAGGCCTCCTTACGTGGAACGGGTCGCAGTGAGGGCCACGGGGCCGCAGTGCCATCGACGACGTTCCTCGCAAGGCAGGGCGAGTGAACCAGCGGTACTGATATAAAGCCAATGGTGGTTAGCAGGGGTACGGTCAAGCGATGACAATCTGTTCATTGCGGCGGGGAGGCGCACCCGGCCACAGCAAAGTACAGGCTTTGTTGTCTTCAGTTACCTGGCCTGTCGCTTCAGCGATCACACGATAAACCCGTGTTGCATAGCAGGGGCAAATCTGCGCAGTAATCTTGCACAACAGCTATAATGAGCAATGGAACCTGAGCAGCTTACGGCGATCGAGCGCTACTGGCGCAGTCGGACGGCGCCGGTCTATCTCTATGATCGCGACCGCGGCCTGATTAATGCGACGGCCGATCTGCTGGCGCTCGTGGAAGCGCTGCATCACGCCTGGCGCGAGGGAGAGCAGCTGCGCCGCCGGCAGCCGGATATGCAGCCGACCTAATGGGTTGCTGGTCTGCTCCGTTCGTACCGCGTGGCTGCCCGTCGATTGACTTCCAGCCGCAATCGGTGGGCGTCAGTTGACCGTTAGTGCTCAGGCGTCCGGAATGTCCAGCGGGTGGCTGTGTGCGGGTACGCGATCGCGTCGGAGATGAAGGCGAAGGCGACGCGGGGACGCACTCGGTAGATGAGAAACTGTCCCAGTTCAAGCTCCTCCTGGTATTTGGTCGCATACGCATCGTGAAAGTTTTTGCGCAGCATGGGGTCAATCACCTGCTCCGCCACGCCTTCCACAATCACCGCTTCATCCGCCTGGTCGGGACACACTACACAGTGTGGGTTCGCCACGAGATTGCGTGACTTTCGTGATTCCGCGATGGTCGCAAAGCAGAAGGCGTTGTGCAGCCAGACACCCCAGACGACCATTACGTGTGGGCGGCCATCCGTCCGCGTGGTTGTGAGCCAGTAGCCCCGCGAGCGGACCAGCCGCTCGGTCGCCCAGGTCCACGGCAGTAAGCCCTGCCCCTAATAATCCAGCCTGCGAAGTGACGATCTGGTTATTAGACACAAGAAAGCCCGCCATCCTTGACGGGCTGATATTCTTGCGCTGTTCAGTCAGCAGGCTATTAATTTGTTAGATCTCTACCACCAGCCGATGGGTTTGCCCCTAGTAGATTCGAGGTGCTGGGTGCCCTGGCGTACCCTTGCTGTAATAGAGTAAAGATTACGCCTTCCGCCGCCATCCGCGCATCGTGAGTAGGAGGCCGGTGCTGAGTAGCGCGAACGCGATCAGGACTATGAGCAGTAGCGGGGACTCCGTACCACCTGTGCGTGGTAGCTGCGCCGGTGCGCTGGCAGCACCAGCCGCTTGCACCACCACGGTGCCGGACATTCCCTGCCCACCAAGTCCACCGTGATATTTACAGTAGTAGGCGAATGTGCCGGCTTTGGTGAAGGTGAAGGTGAAGCTTGTTTTCTCGCCGGCTTTGAGGTCGTCTGAATTGAAGCTGGCGTTATCTGCCGTCACAGTGTGCTCGTTTTGGCCGGCGATGGTCCATGTCACCGTGTCGCCAACGTTGACGGTGATCGTTTTTGGGTCGAACGCATTATCTTTGATGCTGACGTTCTGGGCCGCCGCAACTGGGGCGGCTGGAGCTGGGGCGGCTGGAGCTTGAGCTGCTGGAGGCGGAGGTGCTGGAGGTGGAGCTGGTGTACCGGCAGCATCGAGATTGAGCACGAACCAGACCTTCCCGGTGCCCTGGCCCTTCGTATCGCCAGGGTTGGTGTCGGTGGCATAGTAATACAGTGGCCATCCGTTATACAGAACTTGACGAGTGCCATCGGTGCGTTCGAGCACGCCAAGCAGATTCCCATTGACTCCGTTGCCGGCAATCGGATTGCCCTCGGTGATCAGCAGTGGTGGCCAGGTAGTCGCACATCGGTTGTAGCAGGCGCTACTCACGTTGGGTGTATCCCTGAGAAAGCGGTAGAGGGTTTTGCCGTGGCTATCGGTTAAAATGTTGCCCAGGCTTGGATTGTTGGTCGCCGTGACCGTCACACCCTGCGCCAGCGCGATTGGGCTAGACAGGACCATGAGCATCAGGATGAGCAGCAACGATACGATTCTTCTCCGAACAGCTATCATATCCGAAACTCCTTCCACACGAACAACAGTAGATATATGGGTACCTGCTGGTTCACCTCCTCCTTTCTGTGTGAGCGAGGTACCTGATTACTGATTCAATGCACCTGGTGATCGAGCAGGCATTAGCTCCGCGAGATACCTTCTGAGATCGGAGTAGTGAATTGGTTCTTTGTATGAGTATTCGTAATTCAGCGACAAGTGCATCTATGCCTTGGAATCACGTGATGGGCGTGCTGGCACCACTGAGGCCGTGATTGCATCCGGTCGGCTCCGAATCTGGGGTGTTCGTTGGTGGCTGTGGAGTGAAACGATTCTCTTAGCCCCACCGTTGCACTAACTAGCAAAATAGCGTGCGCTATTGTGGGGCTAATTGCGGTAATATTGTAGCACGCGCCAAGCGACTCCCCTGGTAGATGCTCATGGGGGCCGTCTCATCTTACGTATTTGATACTTGACACTGTACCCGTAACCGTGTTACATTAAAAATGTCGTATAACATAAACATACTAAGGATTCATGTGGCGCGCAGCCGCCACATAATCCTCGCTGAACGAAGCGCTGCGCGCCTCGCCCTTTGGAATTTGCACCAGGCCCTGTCGCATCCAAGGCACGATTCGGGTCGGCTTCAACTGCCTGAAC
>WNGA01001461.1_pt1 | contig 45422 bp, 54 predicted proteins | sample 5400061 | NCBI WGS metagenome assembly WNGA01 (sample SAMN13153366, study PRJNA577476) | soil metagenome | isolation source: 100 cm soil or saprolite under grassland replicate 2 | place: USA:California | collected 2016-06-15 | reverse complement strand
GCCGGCAGCCAGGAGGTCGAGGCGGTCGGGCCGATCTTCACGCGCGCCAACCTCGGCTTCGTGTCCGGGTCGGCCACCAGGACCACGCTGACCGACGGCAGCCGGCCGACCTTCTTCCGGGTGGTCTCGCGCGACGACGTCCAGGGCCCGCAGGACGCCAAGTACATGATCGACAACCTCAACGCGAAGAAGGTCATGATCATCGACGACCAGACCTCGTACTCGACCGGTCTGGCCGACGCCGCCGAGCAGACGCTCAAGGCAGGTGGCGTGACCACCAGCCGCGAGTCGGTCAACCAGAAGCAGAGCGACTTCTCCGCCCTGGTCAGCAAGGTCGCCGCCGACACCGATACGACCTCTCCACAATGCCCTGGCAGCCTGCCGCGCCGCTGACCTGCGCGGATGATCCTCTCAGCCCTCCGGCTTCTCGGTGGGGGAGTCCTGCCCGAGTGCGGCTTCCAGCGTCCCGAGCAACGCGACAACGGCAGCCCGCTCGACCGCGCCTGCCTGGAGCGTCCCCCTGATCGAGTCCTTGAGTTGCGTCGATTCTGGCGGCATGCATTTGGGAAAGCGCTCGCAGCGCCGCGCGCAGGTGACATCGACCGGTCGTTGACGACCGTCATGCTTGCAGGGTTCCAGGGACACGGAGCATCCTCGCTTCTTCGGACAACCAACGCCGACGAACCCGCCATTCGGAATTTGACCACAGACTACGTGAAGGCACCGACAGCCGAGTAAACCGTCTCGAATTTTAGGACGCATGACGTACCGCATTCTTGCCGATAATCGCCTGGACGAGGGCAGCAACCCGCGCGAGAACCGCCTGGTCCCTGACGTGGAACGGTAGACCCTGCGCCGACGTGGAGCGCTCCACCAAGCGCCTGATCTCCTCGTCCAGCCCGGCGGCCATCTCCGCTCGCCGCTCCTCGGCTGACGGCGCTGTCAGCTCAGGCAACGGCGGTCAGCTCCTCACGCGCGATCCGCCGTTCCTCCTGGTGGTTGTGGAGCATCGATCGCGCCAACCATGCATCCCCGAGCGTGGTGTATCCCCGCCCTGCATACGACCAGCTCGCCACTACCACGGCGGCCCGCTCGACTTCCGGGCGTCCCCACGCGTCGAGCGGCTCTCCACCGAACGCCCGCCGCCGCTCGTAGTCCTGCCGGGCACGGCGGAGGCTGGTGAAGGTGGTGGAGTAGCGACGGCTCTTGGTGGTGCAGTGGCCGCCGTAGCCGAGCTGGTGCGCCCATGCCCGTAGCCGCAGGTTGGTCAGCTCCGGCCGTGCGCCCAGCCGCCATGCGGTCTCGACCATCCGACGGATGTGCGCGGGCAGCATCAGCCGCGTCAGCTCGGTGGCCCGGCGGATGGGGCGTTCCAGCGCCACGCCGGCAAGGCCCTCGGTGGCTTTGGTCGCGTACTTGGCCAGGTAGCCCGCGACATGGACCTCAGTGCCCTCGCCCAGGGTCCCTGCGGTGATGGGACGGAGGTCGAGCTGGTCGCCCCAGCCGACCGGGCCCAGCTCGAGCCCGGCCGGGCATGGCACCCGCACCGAGGTCGCGGCGTGGCGGATCGCGGCTGACAGCAGCTCGACCGTCGCCCACTCGGGTGGCGGCACGACAACGCCGTCGGATACGCCGTCGAGGCGGATGACAGCGTGATAGTGGATGGTGCCGCGTGCCTGGTACTCGGCCACCTTCACATACGACACGCGGACCTCGCGTGCCAGGTTGGCCGTCGTGCGGCCCGACAGGCGGGCCAGGGCACGGCGAAGGTAGATGGTGGTCCGCCGCCACAGGATGGGCGCGAGCGCGTTCCAGACGACGGCAGCCGTGTAGTCGTAGCACTCCGGGCACAACGGCGTGCCGAGGCTGACGTCGCCCTGGTCGTGCTTGTGCCAGCACGCCAGCCGCCGCCCATGCGGGCAGTGCTCGCCGAGCCGAGCGGCATGGCACGGGTACAGCGAGCCGCCGCGCTCACGGCGGATGTGGACGCGGCCGAAGCTCGGCGCGGTGAAGGTGGCGAACACCCTGGGATGGCTGGCGACCGTCTCGGGGACGCCTTTGCCGCCGGCGACGCCGGCCTTGACGAGCTGGTAGGCGTCGGCCTGGTAGACCTCCGCGCAGGGCTGGCACCTGGCCGCCCGCCTGGTGCCGCACGCCTTCAGCAACACCCCGTCCGGCTCACTACTCGTGTCGAAGGTGGTGCGGACCTCGCCGCTGGCCGTGTCGGCCTGGTCGACGGCGCCCCTCAGGCGAACGGGACGGGTGCAGTAGCGGGCGTGGCGGACCTGGCGCTCCCAGCGGGCGTAGGCGTGGGGATCGCCGGCTCGCTTAAGCAGGTCGGCCAGGATCGGCCCGCTTGACGGTGTGGGCGGCTGGTGGTCGTCGCCGCCCGGGTGGGGGCGGGATGGCATGTGGGCGCACTCCTGCAACTCGCGGTCCAAGTTGGGGAGTGGACCCGCCCTCCGGTTTGCCATCCCTGAGGGTGGGAGAGCCGCACCAGCACGGTAGCGAACTTACGTTCGAGACCGCAATGTCAAATTCCTGACATTACGGCGCCTCCCATCCCGGGATGGGAGGCGCCGCCGCATGACTGAACGTTCACTTCCTGCTGCCTACGTGGTTCCCCTATCGGACCATCGATCACCCCCTTCGTTCTGCGTGGACGATGGGCGAGCCTGGAGCCTGCGCCCTTGGGTCGCCTGGCATCTCAGGCCCCAAGCCCGCCCGTGCCCGAGGCCCCTCGACAACGGCCTCCCCCTGTTCGCGCAGACGACCCAGGGACGCCGCGAGCCTCGGACAGGTGGCCCGGTCCTGGCCAGGGTCCTACCAGGGCCGCCAAGGACCTTCCAGGCAGGGCTGCGCCCATGGACGGTGGTCCCACCAGGACCGGGCCATCTCCGTCAAGGGGCGTCACGTGCCCCCCGACGAAGCCTGCTGGCCAGCTCGCCACGCCGGCCGCCCCCCTCGCCCCCGGCAGCGCTGGCCTCCTCCCCGAGCAGCAGCCGGACCAGCAGCGCCCCCAACACTTGAAGCAGCCCCAGCAGATGCCGCGTCGCCGGGGCCGTGGTCCCATGCTCCCACTGCGACACCGACGACTGCCCCACCCCCAACTCATCGGCTAAGCCTGCCTGCGACAGTCCCGCCTCCATCCGCGCCTCCCGGTTCGCCGCCCCCAACTCCACCCGCCACACGCTCACCATCGCCACCGCCGACCCTGAGCATGGCGGGTCGCGCGCTCGATCAAGGTGAGCGCCCAGGGGCGAAGGTTGGCCAGCTCCGGAGGGTCGACCCCAAGCCGGTGGCTGGCCTTGTACAGCACGTCGAGCACGTCGGCTGTCGCGCTGACCGCCAAGCCGATCTCGTACGGGTCGGGATGGAGGTCCGCCGCGATCTCCTTGGCGGCATGCTCCAGCAACACCCGCCCGTTGAACGCCTGATCGCTCATCGCCTCGGCTCGGCACCGGGCTTGGCCCGGTGCTCGGTGGCCGCGTTGCGGGCTGCGGTGAAGAAGTCCGCGTCCACACCCGCCTGATACCGCTCGACAGGATCACCGCTGACGGCGGCAAGCTCCCGATGCTCACGGGCAGCCTGGTCTGCCAGCCGGGCCAGGCTGGCGTACTCCTCGGTGGTCATCGTTCCGTCCTCGTGGTGGTGCGTCATCCCCGTAGCGGCAGTTCCCCGAAGTGGCGCGGTGCTGTGGACGCTTGCTGCGGCCAAGCGGGCTACGCATCGCCGGTCGCCGCCTTCGCCGCTGCTGCGAGCACTTGAATCCCCCGAGCCGTCAACGCGACCGCCGAGTGGCCTCTCGGCCACAGCAGCGCGGCATCCAGCAGACGCTTGACCGCCAACGGGTCCAGCTTGTGCCGCGGCCACATCCCACCGTTCGCGCCAATCTCGATCAGAACCGCCAGCTCGGCGTCGTTGAGTGCTGGCGGTCCTTCACTGCCCACGTGCAGCGGGTCCGCAGGGTTGATGCTGGCCATCTTCAGCACCTCCGGTCATATCTGACCGAAGCACGCTAAAGGCCCAGCACACGCAGGAGGAACGGACGGGGTGTCCTACTCTACTGCCGTCAATGCTGACAGTCGGATGAAGTGTCCTAGGCGACGTTCAGGCGGGCCGCCAGGCCACGCAGTGCCGGAGTACGCACACGGCGCTCACGCTCCAGCAGCTCACGGACGATCGTCCGCGGGAACGGCTGGTACTTCATCCAGTCGGGCGCCATCCGCTCAATTGACAACAGCGTCTCGGTCGCGTCTCGATCCCGGCCGAGACTGGTCTGTGCGGCGGCCACATCGGCGAGGTGCCGCGCCTTCCCAGCCGGTGGAAGGTCGGCGTCCGGCGGCATCCGCCTCGCCACCTCCAGCGCCCGTGCGGGCCTGCCGGTAGCAACGTTGGCGTCTACCGAGACTTGCACCACCACCGGCATGCCAAACGGCCGCTCATGGTCGATCCGCACCGCACGCTCGGCCGCTTGCAGGCGGGTCGCCGCGGTCTCCGCGAGGTTGAGCAGGTCATCAGCCTCGTCGAGCCGATCGTCCCGTGCCGCTGCGACTGCCCCCGACAGCAGCAGGCCACCCCAGACCGCGATGTGCTCCGGGGTTGCCTTGGCAACGCGAGGCTCGATCGAGTCGGCCTCGCCAATCGCCAGCCGCTGCGCCTGCGACGCGCTGCCGGTCTGGTGCATCAGCAGCCACGACATCCAGCCGGACAGCGCCGCCCGCCGCAGCTCGTCCTCCGACCGCTCCGCCGCGCCAATGGCGCGCTCCATCGCCAGGAACGCCAGGTCGATGTAGCCCAAGTGGACGAGCATCGACCCGGCAACCCCGTAGGCATCAGACAACGTCGCGTGCATCTCGGGTGTCCCGTGCTCGCGGACGGTTGCCCGAGCAATGGAGATGAAGTCCGGTAGCAGTCCCGCGAGCACATCGAAATGGCTCGCCCAGTACGCCGCCCAGGCGTAGCGCGCCTGTCGCTGCAACTCATCGAGGCTGGCGGGCTCGGCGTCGTCGCCGAGCGCCGTGATCGCCAGCCGGATCGCCACAACCCCGCCATCGTCAGCGACGGCCGCCTCGACTCGCTCCGGTCGGGCCAGGAGTGCCGATACGTCCACATCCAGCGCCGCCGCGATCCGATGCAGGTTGACCAACAGGGCGGTCTGCTTGGTGCCCTGCTCCAGCTTCGAGATCAGGTCCACGCTCACGCCCGCACGCTCCGCCAGCTCGCGCTGCGTCATCCGAGGCATCTGCTGGTAGCGGAGGTGCCTGATCCGCTCCCCGACCGAAGGGAGCTTGGCATCTGTCATTGTCGGGCCTCCAGCCCAAAGACTCTCTGACCGGCCCTCTCACGCTATCACGCCGCAGACGAGCTAAACCCCCGGAAGGACGGGATGGACCCTCGTCGCAATGGCGATAGGCTCGTGGGCGGTGACTCGTGATCCGAGCTCGTGATCCGAGCTGACGCCGGCCTGTTGTTACGACCCTCTTTACTGGATCGAGGCCGTCCGCCTCGGGCACTGCGCACGGCGGCCTTCGGCCGCCGTGCTCGGCCCGGCCGGGCGGCAACACCACACGGAACCCGAGGACCCAGACGCCGCCGCACGGCCGCCACCCGAGTCCAGCGCCACACGCGGCGGCCACGATGACTCGAGTGCGCCTGGAGCCACGGGAGCCGCGTCGCGCCCGGCGCTCGCGCCCTGGCCGTCTTGACATGTCCCTCGCTGGTCGGCTCGGTAGACCGCGCAGCTCAGAGCTTCCATTTGATGTCGATCTTGGACGGGTCGAAGCACCACGGGCCACCCATCGACTTGGCGCGTTCGAGGAGCGGACTGTCAGCGGCAGGCCAGACACGCCGGCCCGGATAGCCCGGGGACAGGATCACCTTCACGACCACCAACGAGAGGATTGTCCGACGCCAACCGAGATCCGCCGCGTCCCACGCCTGCCGTAGCGTCATGCCGGGCGGGATCTCTGCCAGCGCGCGGCCCTGCTCCAGCCGCGCCATGCGCCGCCGTGTCATCTCCATCGCTTCCTTGATCTCCGCCTGGATCGCCAAGAACTGACCCTCTTCGAGCCGCAGGGGATCACCCTTGCGCCGGTACCGGTCCCGGCCCGCCTGTTGCAACCGCTCCCTGTCCTCGCCAAGCGTCGCGGCCAACTCATGCAGCTCGACAGGTGCGTCAGGTGCCAGCAGCACGGCAAGGCCGTCTGAGGAGTACCGCGCAAAGACAGCCTCAGCGACAGCCAGGTCGACCGGATCAGCAAGACGTGTGAGCTTTCCACAGCCGCGCGGCCCGCCGCCAGGGTCGAGCGTACGGCACCGGTACCGCCGCTTCGGGATTGGCTCGCGAGTACCTGCGTTGGCGCTCGCGATCAGCTTTGCTCCGCAAGCGCATTCGATCAGGCCAGTGAGCAGGTATGACCGGCCGCCAGTATGGCTAGGCCGGAACTGCCGTGCCGCAGCCGACATGACGACTTGAAGGCGCTCGAATTCCTCAGGAGAAATGATCGCTGGCCAGATGGCCGGATATTCAACGCCGTAGTGACTCCGTACGCCCTTGATCCTGGGCGAAGAGAGAAGGCGCCGGACTGTAGCGGGATGCCATCGCTTGTCGGTCGCGGTAGGAACCTCTCGTCCGTTCAGCTCCATCACCAGTGATCGAAGCGACTCACCGGCCAGCAGCCGAGTCGTCAACTCGCGGATGACGGCAGCCTCGGCCTCTACGATCGCCAGCTCGCCATTGTCGCCGTCCTCCGGCTTCACGTAGCCGTAGGGCCTCCCGCCGCCGTTGAACTTGCCTTCCCGTGCCCGCACGCGCTTCTTCCTGCGAACCCGATCCGAGGTCCGGCCTGACTCCCGTGAGGCATCCAAGACTGCCCCGAGGAAGTCGTGTTCGCCCTGAACGGTGGTCAGCTCGTAACGGGGACCGCCAACGACCTCGATGGTTGTGAAGGGAGTCTCCTTGGCAAGTCCGATGATCTCGATGGCATCGGCAAGGTTGCGGCACAGGCGCGAGATCTCAGTGACGACAAGGACGCGAACCCGGCCGGCTCGAATGGCGGCAAGTAGGTCGTGATAGCCAGGACGGGGCTTGTCTGAGAACTTGGACGCGCTCAAGTCGTTGTCCGAGAAGATCAAGTTCTCATCGACTGGCCAACCCTGATCCGCGAAGTATTCCCGGCCGATCTCGATTTGAATATTGACGTTCTCGCTCAGCTTGCCGAGATCCTGCGACAGTCGCGCGTAGATTGCTCGGCCAATTGCCACCAGTATTTCCATTTCCGTCTCCTGCCGCCTGCCTGGTCCGCCAAGAGAAGCCTAGCACAGCAAGGGCATTTCTGAACAGTGGAGACGTGGTGTTCCTGCCGTGGCAGTTGGCCGCCAAGGCGCAGGTCTTCAGCCAGCAGCTCTCCGAGCAGGGCCGCAAGGCCGTCATCTTCGGCAGCGACGGCCTGTTCGCGCCGTCGGACTTCAAGGCCGACGGGTCCTACGTGTCGGCGTTCGCGCCCGACATCAAGGGGATCCCCGCGGACGCGGACCTGGTCAGCGCCTACAGCGCCAAGTACGGCGAGTTCGGGACCTTCGGGCCGCCGACCTACGCGGCCACCCAGGTCGTGCTGACTGCCATGAACGAGGCGTGCAAGGCCGGCAAGCTCGACCGCAAGAGCGTGGTCGACAAGCTCAAGACCACCAGCATCGCCAACTCGATCCTGGGCGGCACACTCAAGTTCGACGCGAAAGGCGATGTCGATGGCGGCAAGTTCTACATTTTCCGTATCCAAGGCGGGAAGTACACCCTGGTGACGCAATAACTGGGGACGGGAAGGCGTGACGAGAGCAATGTTCGTGGCGGCCCCCGATCCATGTGGGGGGAGCTCGCTCCCCCCACGGCCCCCCAAGGGCGCCTGTGCCATGGTCGGGGCATGGAGTTCCTGACTCAGCAGGTCGTCAACGGGCTCACGCTCGGGAGCGTGTACGCGCTGATCGCGCTCGGCTACTCGATGGTGTACGGGATCCTGAAGCTGCTGAATTTCGCCCACGGCGAGGTCTACATGGTGGGCGCGTTCATCGGCTACGGGGTGCTGACGGTGCTCGGCGGCGCGGCCGACCCGGCGATCGCGGTGCCGCTGCTGATCGTGGCGATGTTCCTGGCGGCGATGCTCGGCTGCGGCCTGCTGGGCGTGGTGATCGAGCGGTTCGCCTACCGGCCGCTGCGGGACGCGCCGCGGATCGCGCCGCTGATCAGCGCGCTCGGCGTCTCCTTCTTCCTCCAGTCGAGCGCGCTGCTGCTGTTCACCGCGCGCTTCCGCAGCTACGACACGCCCAAGCTGATCAGCTTCCAGACGGGCCTGGACGTGGGCCCGCTGCGCATCTCGCTGGTGCGCATCCTGGTGATCGTGACGGCGGCGGCGATGATGGTCGCGTTGAGCCTGCTGGTCGGCCGCAGCCGCCTCGGGCGGGCCATCCGCGCCACCGCCTTCGACCGCGAGGCGGCGGCGATGATGGGCGTCGACGTCGACCGGGTGATCGTGGCGACCTTCTTCATCGGCTCGGCGCTGGCCGGCGCCGGCGGGGTCATGTTCGGCCTGGTGTTCTCCAACGTCTACCACCTGATGGGCTTCACCGCCGGGCTCAAGGGCTTCACCGCCGCGGTGGTGGGCGGCATCGGCTCGGTGCCGGGGGCGATGCTCGGCGGCCTGCTGATCGGGCTGGCCGAGGCGTTCGCCGCCGGCTACGTCTCCTCGACCTTCCAGGACCTGATCGTGTTCCTCATCCTGGTGGCCGTGATGCTGGTGCGACCGCGCGGGCTGCTGGGCGCGGCCGTCCTCGACAAGGTGTGAGATGGGCGCGGAGCCGGGGCCAGGGGTGAGGATCGGCGTCGACGACTGGGTCGCCGAGGCCGCCGCGCGCACCCAGGTGCGCGCCGGGCCGCTCGGGCAGCTGCGCGGCGCGGTCGACCGGGTGGGACCGGGGTGGCGGCTGGCGGTGCTGGTGGCGGCCGTGGCCGCCGTGCCGGTGCTCGGCGGCTCCCAGCTCGTGATCCGGATCGGCATCAACGCGCTGCTGTTCGCGCTGCTGGCGCTGGGGCTCAACGTGATCGTCGGCGAGGCGGGCCTGCTCGACCTCGGCTACATCGCCTTCTACGGCTTCGGCGCCTACGGCTACGCGCTGCTGTCGTCCAACCAGTTCCACCTCCACTGGCCGAGCGAGCTCACCATCCTGCTGGTGACGGTGGCCACCGCCGGCCTGGGGCTGCTGCTGGGACTGCCGTCGCGGCGGCTGCTCGGCGACTACCTGGCGATCGTCACGCTCTTCTTCGGCCAGATGTTCGTCCAGCTCACCACCAACCTGGACCGGTTCAAGCCGCCCTGGGCGTCCAAGCCGCTCAACATCACCGGCGGGCCCAACGGCATCTTCGGGGTCGACCCCATGCGCATCGGGCCGGTCCACCTGATCAGCCAGGAGGACTACCTCTACCTGCTGCTCGGCCTGCTGGCGGTGGCGCTGGTGGCGATCCACCGGCTGGTCGCCTCGCGCACCGGCCGCGCCTGGCGCGCGCTGCGCGAGGACGCGACCGCCGCCGAGCAGAGCGGCATCCCGGTGCGCCGGCTGAAGCTGTTCGCGTTCGCGGTCGGCGGCGGCATCGCCGGCCTGTCCGGCACCGCCTTCGCCGCCGTCCAGCTCGGCGTGTTCCCGCAGAATTTCGACCTGACCCTGCTGATCATGATCTACGCGGCGGTGGTGCTGGGCGGCGCGGGGAGCCTGTCCGGCGTGCTGCTGGGCGCGGCCGTGATCAGCGTGCTGCCAGAGGTCCTCCGCAATCCCGACAACGGGCGCCTGCTGTTCTACGGTGCGCTGCTGGTGCTCCTGCTCGCGCGGGTGCGGCCGTGGTGGCGGCCGCTGGCGCTGCTCGGCGCGACGGTGGCCCTCGGGATCGTGATCCGGCTGGCGGCCGGGGCGCTGTGGCCGCACGCGGTCACCGCCGCCGGCGCCGGCTCGGACGCGCTCGGCAGGGCGCTCGGCGCCTGGGTGGTGGTGCCGACCCGCCCGGTGGCGATCGGCAACGCCGCCTTCGTGGTGCTGGTCGCCGCGGTACTGGCGCTCACGCGTCTGCAGAACGCCGGTCATGTATCGGTGCCGCTCCCGGGATCACCTGCGGCGACATCGGGCGGTGACGGCGCGCACCGCGGATACGTGACCGGCGTTCTAGGGACCGCCCGGACGGTGGCGCTGGTGCCGGTGCTGTGGCTGGCCGCGTTCGTGTGGGAGAGCCGGCTCGCCGCCGAGCCGAGCGTGACCCGCCAGCTCCTGGTCGGCGCGATCCTGGTGATCATGATGAACGCGCGGCCGCACGGCCTGCTCGGCCGGCCCAGGGTGGAGGCGGTCTGATGCCCGCCAGCCGCGCCGCGCTGCTGGAGCTCCAGGGCGTGAGCAGGCGCTTCGGCGGGCTGGCGGTGATCAGCGAGCTGGACCTGCACGTGGACGAGGGCGAGGTGGTGAGCGTGATCGGCCCCAACGGGGCCGGCAAGACCACGCTGTTCAACCTGGTCACCGGTGTCTACCGGCCGGACGCCGGCGCCATCCGGCTCGACGGGCGCCAGCTGGTCGGGCTGGAGCCGCACACCATCACCAGGCTCGGCGTGGCGCGGACCTTCCAGACGGTCCGGCTGTTCCTCAACATGACCGTGAAGGAGAACGTGATGGCGGCGGCCTACGGCCACACCCGCGCCCGCCCCTGGCAGTCCGTGCTGCGCACCCCGGCCGCACGCCGCGAGGAGCGCGCCACGGCGGAGCTGGCCGAGCGCCAGCTCGCCTTCTTCGGCAGCGGCGGCTGGAGATCGCGCGGGCGATGGCCACCCGGCCTCGCATCCTGCTGCTGGACGAGCCGGCGGCGGGCATGAACCCCGCCGAGACGCACGAGATGACCGAGCTGATCGGGCGCCTGCGGGACGAGGGCGGCTACCCCATCCTGGTGATCGAGCACGACATGCACGTGGTCGCGGGGGTCTCCGACCGGGTGGTGGCGCTGGACCACGGCACCAAGATCAGCGAGGGGCCTTTCGATCGGGTCGCCGCCGACCCCAGGGTGATCGAGGCGTACCTGGGTCTGCGGGCGGAGCGGCGCTGATGGAGCCGTTGCTGCGCCTGGAGGACGTCGACACCTGGTACGGGCAGATGCACATCCTCCAGGGCCGCCAGGGCCGGGTGGTGCTCGACGGCGAGGACGTCACCACCCGCCCGACCAGCTACCGGATCGCCAGGGGCATGGCGATCGTGCCCGAGAACCGGCGCGTGTTCGCGCCCATGACCGTGCGCGAGAACCTGGAGATGGGCGCCTACCTGAACCGCGACCGGGCCGACCGCGCCCAGGACCTGGAGCGCGTCCACGAGCTGTTCCCCATGCTCGCCGAGCGCGCCGGCCAGCTCGCCGGCACGCTGTCGGGCGGCGAGCAGCAGATGCTCGCGGTCGGCAGGGCGCTGATGAGCAGGCCGCGCCTGCTGCTCATGGACGAGCCGTCGATGGGCCTGTCGCCGCTGCTGGTCGAGCGGACCTTCGCGCTGATCCAGCGGGTGCACGCCTCGGGCGTGGCCATGCTGGTGGTCGAGCAGAACGCGAACATGGCGCTGGCGGTGGCCGATCGCGGCTACGTCCTGCAGACCGGCAGGGTCGTGCTGGCGGATCAGGCGGGCGCGCTGCGCGCCCACGAGGACCTGAGGAGGGCATATCTTGGCAGCTCGTGACCTGCCCGGCAGCGTGCGTGGCCGCTTTCCCATTTTCAAACACAAGGTCTACGTCAATAGCTGCTCGCAGGGCGCGCTCTCCGACAGCGTCCGCGCCGCCTATCAGCGCTACCTCGACGACTGGGACGAGCGCGGCGCGCCCTGGGAGTACTGGGTCGAGCTGATGGAGGCGGCCAGGTCCGAGTTCGCCGGGCTGATCGGCGCCGGCGAGGACGAGGTCGCGGTCACCACCTCGGTGTCGGCGGGCGTGAGCGCGCTGGCCAGCGCCTTCCGCTTCGACCGCGGCCGCGACACCATCGTGGTCAGCGACTTCGAGTTCCCGACCATCGGCCAGATCTGGCACGCCCAGGAGCTGCGCGGGGCCAGGGTCGTGCACGTGCCCGCCGACCCCGACGGCACCATCCCGCTGGAGCGCTTCGAGCGGGTCGTGGGCGACCGCACCGCGCTGGTCGCGGTGACCTCGATCTGCTTCCGCAACGGCTCCAGGCTGGACGTCGAGGGCGTGACCGGGCTCGCGCACGAGCGCGGCGCCCGGGTCCTGGTCGACGCCTACCAGGCGATCGGCGCGGTCCCGATCGACGTGCGGCTCCTGGCGGCCGACTTCCTGGCGGCCGGGGTGCTCAAGTACCTGCTCGGCTCGGCCGGGCTGGCGTTCCTGTACTGCCGGCGGGAGCACGTGGAGCAGCTGGTGCCGACCGCCACCGGCTGGTTCGCGGACGCCGACGTCTTCCAGATGGACGTCCACGACTACTCGCCGTCGCCCACGGCGCGCCGCTTCGAGGCGGGCACGCCGCCGGTCCCCAACATCTACGCGGGCATCGCCGGGATCCGGCTGATGCGCGAGATCGGCGTGGCCGCCACCGCCGAGCACGTCCGCGGCCTGAACGACCTGCTGCTGGAGGGCCTGGACGAGCTCGGCGCCCGCGTGGTCACGCCCCGCGACCCCACCCGGCGCGGGCCGCTGGTCACCGTCGAGTCCACCGACGTCCACGCGCTCGTCGACGCGCTCGCCGCCGCCGACGTGGTCACCTCCTCGCGCGACGCCAACCTGCGGATCTCGCCGCACTGCTACAACTCCACCGAGGACGTTCGCGCCGTGCTCGACGCGCTGGGCCGCAACCGGGCCCTGCTGGCTGCGCGCGGGTAGGCACCGGGTGGTCAGGGGGCGTCTCGCTCGCGGCCCTTGGCCATGGCCTCCCGCGAGCGCTCCCAATCGGTCAGCCGGTCGCTGACGCGCCCACCAGCAGCGCCAGGGTGAGCGCGTCGCTGGGCCGGGCGTCCACGCTGCGCTGGCCAGCCGCGCCGTCCACGATCGCCTCCGCGTAGAAGGAACGGCCCGACCCAGATCAGCAGGCGCCGGTCGCCGCCCACCTCCTCGAGCAGGACCACGTTGCGCTCCGGCTTGTCGCCGCTGGCGACCGCGCGCCGGACGTCCTCCACCCGCATCTCGACCCAACCGGTGACCTCGTCCACGGGCATGCGCTCCTCCCTCCGCCATGGCCCGAGCCGCTGGCGCAGCCGCGCCCGTGCCTGGTGCAACTGCACCCTGATCGCTCCAGCGCTGGTCCCGACCTCGGTCGCGGTCTGCGCCTGGGTGAGGCCGGCCAGGTAGTGGAGGCGCACGGCTGCCCGTTGCCCCGGTGGCAGCGCGGCGAAGGCCGCCTTGTCGCCATCCCGGGCGGCGGCCACCAACGCGGCGTGGTCCGGCTCCGCCACCGTCGTGCCCCACTCCTTCCGCCGGCCTCGGCACCTGTCATTCCATAGTCGCGGGAACCCGGCGGATGGTTAGCCCCGACTTGTGCCGGCGGCGCATCGCCTCAGGGCACGCCGCCGGTGAGGATCTTGACGAGCTTGGCGCTGTCGATGTTGCCGCCGGAGACGACGCAGGCGACCTGGGAGCTGTCCAGCAGGGAGGCGGCGGCGACCCCGGCGGCGCCGGCGCCCTCGGCGACCACCCTGGCGCCCTCGGCCAGCAGCCGGACCGCGCCGGCGACCGCGGCCACCGGGACCACCAGCGACCCGGCCAGCAGCTCCCGAGCGAGGTCGAGCATCTCCGGGAAGACCGTCTTGGAGCCGATCCCGTCCACGAAGGACGGCTGGTAGTCGATCGACACCACCTCGCCAGCCTCCAGCGACGCGGCCAGCGGCGCAGCGCCCTGGACCTCGACCGCGTAGACGCGGATCGCGGGCCGAAGCTCCCGCAGGCCCGCGGCGATGCCGCACGACAGACCGCCGCCACCCCAGGGCACCAGCACCGCCTCGACCCCGGCTGGCAGGTCCTCCGCCAGCTCGCGGGCGATCACGCCGTTGCCGGCCATGACCTCGGTGTCCAGGAACGGGTGGACGAAGAAGCGGTCCTCCATCCCCGGGTAGGTGCGGTCGACGAACGTCTGCCACCAGCGGTCGAAGGTGACCGGGATGGTGTCGGCGCCGAGCTCGGCGATGCGCTCCAGCTTGGCGGCGGGCGCGGTGGAGGGCACCACCACCGAGCACGGCACGCCGAGGTGGCGCGCCATCCAGGCGGCGCCCTGGGCCATGTTGCCCGCCGAGGCGGTGAGCAGGCCCGCCTTGGTCGCCCCGGGTGGCGCGGCGGTGACCGCCGCCGAGGCGCCGCGCAGCTTGAACGAGGCGATCGGCTGGAGCAGCTCGAGCTTCAGCCAGAGCGTGCGCCCGTCGTGCTCCAGCGGCACCGTCGGGGTGCGCCGGACGATCCCGGCGGTTCGTGTCCGGGCGGCGTCGATGCGCGCCAGGTCCGGAGCGCCGGTCACGAAAGCGACGCCTGGGTGCCGAACCCGCGGGAGGTTGCCTGCGACTGGATGTAGGCGCCGGCGATCACGTCCTCGATCGCCAACCCGAGGGATTTGAACAGCGTGATCTCGTCCGGGCTGGAGCGGCCGGCGTGGCGGCCGAGCAGCACCTCGCCAATCTCGGCGACGACGTGGTCCTTGGTCAGCTCGCCGGCGCGGATGGGGATCACCAGGTCGCCGGCCTCCGCAAGCGCCGACTCGCGGCTGTCGGCGAACACCGTGGCGGCGGCGACCGCGTCGGTCGACAGCTCGCGGACATGGGGGAGGCAGGCGCCGACCGCGTTGACGTGCGCGCCCCGCGCCAGCATGCCGCCGCTGACCACCGGCTCGACGCAGGAGAGCACCGTGCAGACCAGATCGGCGCCGTCAAGCGCATCGGCCACCGACTCGCGCACCTCGACCGGGGGGCCGAAGCGGTCGCCCGCCCATTCCGCGAGCGCCTTGGCGTGGGCGTCGGTGCGGCTCCACACGCGGATGCGCTCCAGCCGCCGCACCGAGGCCATCGCCTCCAGGTGGCTGCGCGCCTGGGTCCCCGCACCCACGATCGCCAGGTCACGCGCGTCCGGGGCGGCCAGCGCCTGGGTGGCCACCGCGGAGACGGCGGCGGTGCGGATCTCGGTGATCGCGGCCGCGTCGAGCACCGCCGTGGGGACGCCCGTCTCGCGGTCGAACATGGTCACCGTTCCCTGATGGGTGTCCAGGCCTCTGGCTGGGTTGCCGGGGTGGATGGTGACCGTCTTGATGCCGAAGCCGCGGTCGGGCCCGGCCCAGGCCGGCATGGCGGCCATCATCCCGGGCGCTCGCGACGGCCGGACGACCGTTCGCAGCGGCTGGACGATCGTGGCGGCGCTGTAGCGCTCCAGCGCCTCGCGCATCTGCTCGATGGCCGCGCGCATCGGGAACAGCTCCCGCACCGCGGCCGCGTCGATGACCAGCATCGGCCTGGTTCGCTCCTCGGGGGGAATGGTCCGTGGCGGCGAGCCGGGTGTCACGACTCGCCCAGAGCACCTTACCGTGGCGGGGCCCGGAGGTCACCGCGTGTGGCCGCCGGCCTCGCCCGACCCGGTCGTGGTGGCGACCCGGCGGGCGAAGCTGGCGGCGCAGCCGGCGGCCGCCCGGCTCGACCCGGAGGTGAACAGGCAGCGGTCGAGCCGGGCCAGATCGCCGGCGCGCTGGGAGACTGACCCGTCGAGCCGCAGCGCGAGCACGCCCGACAGCAGCAGCGCCAGCGCGCCGAGCAGCAGCCCGGCGACCGCCTGGCCGCGGTTGAAGGCCCGCCAGCGGGCCGTCCGGCCGATGCCGACCATCCCGAGGAGCATGGCGACGACGCCGAGCAGCCCGCCGACGGGGAACAGCATGACCGTCAGCACCAGGGTGAGGGCTACCAGGCCGATGGCCAGCGCGGCGACGCCCGCGCCGTTCCTCGGGGCGAGCCGCAGCATCGGCGGCGCTGGCTCGCGCATGGATCCTCCTCGATGGTGACGAAGGCGGCGGTGCCCCTACGAGGACCATCGGTGCCGACGGCCGAGCGCTGGAGGGCTGGGGCTGGGGGCGCCCTCGCCTGTCGCGGGTTCGGGGCAAGATGACCGCTCCGGATGCGCAACCCGAGGAGGCTCCATGGTCGTCCAGATGCAGGTCAGCTTCGACGCGGCCGACCCCCAGCGGCTCGCCGCCTTCTGGCGGGAAGCGCTCGGCTACCAGGACCAGCCCCCACCCGAGGGCTACGCCTCCTGGGAGGATTGGGCCCGCGCGGTGGGCATCCCGGAGGAGACCTGGGGCGACATGGCCGCGCTGGTCGACCCGGAGGGCGTCCGGCCGCGGGTGCTCATCCAGCGCGTGCCCGAGCCCAAGACCGCCAAGAACCGGGTCCACCTCGACCTGAACGTCAGCGGCGACCGCGAGGTCGCGTTCGAGGACCGCCGGCCCAAGGTCGACGCCGCCGTCGAGCGCCTGATCGGCCTCGGCGCCACCAAGGTCCGCACCTACGACGAGCCCGACCAGTACTGGGTCGTGATGCAGGACCCCGAAGGCAACGAGTTCTGCCTCCAGTGAGTTCGGGCACGTCGCTGTCGGCGACCTTCACTCTGCTAGTCTGAAGCCACGATGAGCGAGGTCACCGTCACCTTCACCGCGGCCATCACCCATGAGGGTGAGTGGTACGTCGCTCGCTGCCTCGAAGTCGAGGTCACCAGTCAAGGTCACAGCGTCGAGGAAGCCCTCGCCAATTTGCGAGAGGCCCTCGAGCTGTACTTCGAGGACAGCCCGCCGGTGGAGGCATCGCACCCGATCGTCGCTCCAATCGAGGTCCGCATCCCGGCATGAGCGGGACGCTCCCGGCGGTGATTTGGCCCGCTCGTGCCGACCGACGGGGGTCCAGCGGCTAGGCTGGAGGTATGCGAGGTTCCGGGGTGTTCTGGCCACTGTCGCTGCCGGTGCTGGTGGTGCTGGGGCTGCTGCTGGCGGTGATGGCCGGGCTGGTGCAGGTCGGCACCCTGGTGTACGCGTACGAGCGCATCGGCATCGACCGGTCATGGCTGCTGGCGCTGCTGGGGCTGTCGATCGTCGGCAGCACGGTCAACCTGCCGGTGGCCCGGCTGCGCAGCTCGGTGGTGCTGGGGCCCCAGGTGATCCGCGTCTACGGCATCCGCTACCTGGTGCCGGCGGTCCGCCAGCGGCGCGTGACGGTGATCGCGGTCAACGTCGGCGGAGCGCTGGTCCCCGCCGGAGTGGCCGCGTTCCTGATCGCGCACGAGCACCTCGGCACCCGAGCGCTGGTCGCGGTCGGGATCGTGGCGGCGGTCTGCCTGCTGCTGGCGCGCCCGGTCAAGGGGGTCGGCATCGTCCTGCCCGGGCTGGTCCCGCCGGTGGTCGCCGCGATCACGGCGCTGGCGATCTCCGAGCCGCTGGCGCCCGCGCTCGCCTACGTCGCCGGCGTGCTCGGCACCTTGGTGGGCGCGGACCTGCTCAACCTTCCGCGCATCCGCAAGCTGGGCGCGCCGGTCGCCTCCATCGGCGGTGCCGGCACCTTCGACGGCATCTTCCTGTCGGGACTCCTGGCCGTCCTGATCGCCAGCATCTGAGCGGCGGAGCGCCACACGCCGGCCTCAGCCGTTGGCGGACCGGAACCAGGCGCGGGCGGGCTCGGCCCAGCGCTGGTGGTGGCGGCGGAAGACCTCGCGCGCCCGCACCCCGCTCCAGCCGGGTGGCAGCAGCGGCTCGGGCAGGCCGGGGTCGAGGAACGGGAACTTGCGCCACTGGTGGACCATGCTCGCCTGGGCGACGAAGACCTCCTGCGGCTCGCGCGGCTCCGCTGCTGCAAAGGCACCGATGAACGCCTGGTAGTGCGCGTCGAGCTGGTCGAGCCCGCCCCAGGCGGCGACCACCAGCTCCCGCTCGCTGCCGATGCCGCCGTGGCTGGCCACGAACGAGGTCGCCTGCGCAGCGGGGTCGAGGTCGCGCAGGGCCTCCAGCGCCTCCCGCTCGCGTTCCAGCCGAGGGCTGATCCACAGGCCCTGGCCGAGCGAGCCGAACCCCGCCCAGGCGAGCCGGGTGCGGACCTGGTGGCGGTGGTCGCGCCGGCCCTCCGGCACGCGCACCATGACCATCAGCCAGCGGCCGTCCCAACTGGTGGCGATGCCCTCGAAGTTGTAGATGCGCTCGCGGCCGCGGACCAGCAGCTCCCGGGTCGGGGCCGAAAGCCGCCAGCGCGCCTGCCGGCCGACCCGGTCCCGCTCCAGCCAGCCCTCGGCGGCGCTGCGAGTGACCGCCTGGCGCGCGGTGAGCTCGCGGATGCCCAGCGCCTCCAGCGCCCGCACCAGCGCGGCGTTCCACACCGGCTCGGCGTGGTCGAGCACGAACTCGCCCAGCACCGTCAGCAGCAGCGACCGCGCGGCAGGTCCGCCCAGGGACCGCCGCCGCAACAAGTCTGGAGCCACCACCGGGCTATCCATCGCCGGTCCAGACGCGGTCGGGATCGAGTGCCCGCAGGGTCTCCAGGGTCTGGCGGTCCGGCACCTCGGTCACCGGGACGTCCACCGCCGCACCGCCGGGCCAGCCCCAGGGCGTGGCCGCCACCACCTCGGCGGCCCGCTCGCCGGGATGCACGGAGACCAGCTCGAAGGCGCCGATCCCGCCGCTGGCGCGCAGGACCGCACGGGTGGTGATCAGCGTGACCGATTCGCAGGCCGGCAGGCCCACGCGCTGGCGCCAGCCGGGACCGTCCCCGTACCCGGGGCTGGTGCGGTGGTCCACGCGCTCGACGAACCGCCGCGGCTCGTGCGCCATGATCACCAGCAGGCGCCGCGCCGCCGAGGCGATGTCGCAGCCGCCACCGCTGCCCGGCAGCCGCACCTTGGGGGCGTCGGCGGGCCCGATCCTGGTGGTGTTCAGGTTGGCGTGGCGGTCGATCTGCGCCCCGCCGATGAAGCCGACGTCGACGTGGCCGCCGGCCAGCAGGCCGATCGCCCGCGGGAGCGCGCCGGCCCACAGCGCGCCGTCCAGGTTCGGCGGGTCGCTCATGGTCACCACCGGCCCGCGCGGCGGCTGGTCGCGCAGCAGACCGTTTTCGAACGCGCCGACGGCGCCTGGCGCATGGGTGGAGACGGCCAGCGCGAAGGCCAGCAACGGCAGCCGCATGCCGACGAACACCACCTCGCCGTCGCCGATCTCCCGGGCGGCGCAGGCCACCATCAGCTCCCGCCTGGTCAGATCCGGCTCAGCCACGGCCGCCGGCCCCCGATGCGCCCAGGGCCTCCAGGTAGCCCGCCCGGTCGGCGACCCCGAGCACCCAGCGGTCGAGCCACGCCTGGAAGCCCTCGGGCGTGGCGCTGGCTCGCGCGTAGTCCCGGAAGGCGTCGGCGTCGTGCGGCCGGGAGCGGATCACCTCGGTGTCGACCAGCTCCTCGGCCACGACGATCACCGTGCCGGCGGCGGCGATCGCCTCCTGCGAGATGCCGAGGTTGCCCCACGCCTGCGCGTTGCCGCGGCGGTTGGAGTGCTCCCGAACGGTCAGCGGTCGGGGCTGCCCGGCCTCGACCGCGCGCCGGAAGCAGTAGCCGGAACCGGTGGTGACGTTGCCGACCCAGGCCGCCTCCAGGGCCAGCCCGCAGGCGACGCGGGCGCCGTCCGGCACCAGCCCCGCCACCGCCGCACGCATGGTGAGGAGCTTGTCAGTCATCGCGGAGCTTGTACCGCTGGATCTTTCCGGTGGCGGTCTTGGGCAGGTCGTCGACGAAGACCACCTGCCGCGGGCGCTTGAACGCCGCCAGCCGTTCGCGGCAGAAGTCGACCAGCTCCGAGGGCGCGGGGCTGCGGCCGGGCAGCCGCACCACGTAGGCGGCGGGCTCGTGCAGGCCCTCCGGGGTGCGGCGCCCCACCACGGCGGCCTCGAGCACGTCCGGGTGCTGGACCAGGGTGGCCTCGACCTCGGCTGGGGAGACCCAGATCCCGCCGGCCTTGATCATGTCGTCGGAGCGGCCGGCGTAGGTGAACACGCCGTCCGCCGAGCGGGAGTAGACGTCGCCCGTGCGCAGCCAGGGCCCCTCGAAGGTGCGCCGGTTGGTCGCCGTCCGGCACCAGTAGCCGGTGGTCACCGACTCACCGGAGACCAGCAGGTGGCCGCTGGAGCCATCGGGAACAGCCTGGCCGTGGTCGTCCACCAGGCGGACCTGGTAACCGGGCACCACCGAGCCGGTCGTGCCCGGCCGGATGTCGTCGGGACGGTTGGAGATGAAGATGTGCAGCGCCTCGGTGGTGCCGATGCCGTCGAGGACGTCGACGCCGAAGCGCTCCTTGAAGCGGTGGTAGAGGCCTGCCGGCAGCGGCTCGCCGGCGGAGACGGCCACGCGCACCGACGAGAAGGTGTCGGCGGGCAGGTCGGCGGCCAGCACCGCCGCGTAGAAGGTCGGCACCGCGAAGAACAGCGTCGGGCGGTGCTCGGCGACCGCGGCGGCGACGCCCTGGGGCGTGGGCCTGGCCGGGTCGACGATGGTGCGCGCCCCGACCGACATCGGGAAGGTCAGCGAGTTGCCGAGGCCGTAGGCAAAGAACAGCTTGGCGACCGAGTAGCAGCGGTCGGACGGGGTGATGCCGAGGACCTGCTGGCCGTAGGTCTCGGCCGTGTAGGGCAGGTCGATGTGGCGGTGCATGGCGGCCTTGGGCTTGCCGGTCGTGCCCGAGGTGTACAGCCAGAAGGCGGGGGAGTCCGGCCAGGTCGCGTACGGCGTCGCCTCCGTCGGCTGGCCGCCGGTCCACTCGTCGAAGCGGTGCACCCGCACCGGCCCGGCGATCCCCACCTCGGCCTCGCCGTCGCCGGCGATCACCAGGTTCTCCAGCTCGTCGCAGGCCGCCTGCATCTCCTTGACGGCCGCGCCGAGCGCGGCGGAGGCAATCACCACGCGCGCGCGGGCGTCGTTGCACTGGAACGCCAGCTCCGGGCCGGTCAGCATGGTCGACATCGGCACCGGCACCGCGCCGATGCGCAGCGCCGCGAGGAAGCTGGCCACCCAGTCGACGCCGTCGAGCATCACCAGCGGCACGCGCTCCTCCGGCCGCACGCCGATCGAGCGCAGCGCGTTGGCCACCCGGCCGACCCTGCCGGCCAGGTCCTCGTAGGTGACCTGCTCCTCGCCCTGCTGCAGCGCGACCCGGTGGCCCTCGCCAGCCTCCAAACGCCGGTCGAGCAGGTACTGACAAGCGTTCAAGAATTCCGCCAACTCGAACCCCACCTTCCCCTGGCGGCCTTCGCGGCACCCTAGCCGCGAGGCTCGAAGCGGACGTACTCGAACTCGACAGGCTTGCCGTTGATGCCGGTGGCCGGCGGCGCGATCCAGTTGGCCATCTTGCCCGGCTCGATCACCTGGGTCATCAGCGAGCCGACGTACTCCCGGTCCTCCTCGGTCGGCAGCCACTCGTGGACTCCTGCACGCCATGCCTGATCGTCGACCACCTGGCCGCCGGGGGACAGGTGCGTGCCCGCGAACACGCCGACCTGGCGGTTGAAGCCACGGTGCGGCAGGCGCAGCTCGAAGTCCAGCCCCGCCCTGGCGATGATCTTGTTCCAGCTCGACAGGCCCCGCTGGCAGTCGACGATGTAGTCGTCGCGCAGGGTCTCGTTCATGGCGTTCAGCGCCGGCGCCTCGACCGTGCCGACCAGCCCGCCCTCCAGTCGCGGCACCTGGTAGGTCGCGTTGACGAGCTGGTGGTCGTCGTCGCGCCTGGTCTCCAGGAAGCGGCCCTTCAGGCCGCTGGAGAAATAGGTGGCCGCGTTGCTCGACAGCTCGCTGCCGAACAGGTCGAGCGACACGCTGTAGTGGAGGTTGATGTATTTCTGCAGCAGGTCCAGCTCGATGCCGCCGAAGCGGCGCACGTCGCGGCCGTCGACGCCGTGCTGGCGGATCAGCTCGCAGGTGCGCTGCACCACCCGGGCGATCCCGGTGGTGCCGATGAACATGTGGTGCGCCTCCTCGCGCAGCATGAACTGCACCGTGCGCGACAGCGGGTCGAAGGCGCTCTCGGCCAGGGAGGCGAGCTGGTACTTGCCGTCCCGGTCGGTGAAGAAGGTGAACATGAAGAACGACAGCCAGTCCGGCGTCGGCTCGTTGAAGGCGCCGAGGATCCGCGGCTTGTCGCTGTCGCCGGAGTGCCGCTCCAGCAGCGCCTCGGCCTCGTCGCGGCCGTCGCGGCCGAAGTAGGCGTCCAGCAGGTAGACCATCGCCCACAGGTGCCTGCCCTCCTCCACGTTCACCTGGAAGAGGTTGCGCAGGTCGTAGACGCTCGGGCAGGTGTGGCCGAGGTGGCGCTGCTGCTCGACCGACGCTGGCTCGGTGTCGCCCTGCACCACCACCAGCCGGCGCAGCGGGTTGCGGAACTCGCCGGGGACCTCCTGCCAGACCGGCTGGCCCTTGAACTCGCCGTGGCTGATGGTCCGGTTGGGGTCGGGGTCCAGCAGGAACACGCCCCAGCGGTAGTCCGGCAGCTTCACGTAGCCCCAGGCCGAGTCGCGCTTGATGTCGGTGGTGATAGCCGTCCGCAGGTAGACGTCGTCGCCCTGGAAGCCGACCGGGCCCAGCTCGTTCCACCAGCGCATGAACTTCGGCTGCCACGACTCCAGTGCCTTGAGGAGCCTCCGGTTGTCGGAGAGGTTGACGTTGTTGGGGATCTGCTGGGAGTAGTCGATCCTGGTCACGGCCCTACACCCTCTTCCGGTCGAAGCGCGGACGCTGGCCGGTGCCGAAGCGGCGCAGCGCGCCGTCCTCGCCGGCGGCGTTGGGACGCTGGAAGACCCAGTTCTGCCAGGCGGTGAGCCGCCCGAAGATCTTGGTCTCCATCGTCTCCGGCCCGCCGCAGCGCAGGTTGGACTCCATGCCCGTGAGCGCGTCCGGTGACAGGCTCGCCCGCTCCTCGATCGCCAGGCGAACCTCGTCCTCGAAGTCGATGTCGTCGTAGATGAAGGTCACCAGGCCGAGCGCCTCGGCCTCGGCCGCCTCCAGCGGCTCGTCCAGCCGCGCGGTGACCGCCTCCAGCGCCTCCGGATGGCCGAGGAACCGGCGCTGGAGCCGGGTGAGGCCGTTGGAGCAGGGCAGCGGCCCGAGGTTCATCGGGTCCAGGCGCAGCGTGGCCGGGGGCTGGTCCACCCCCTCCTGTTCGCCCTCCAGCATGAACGCGCGGTCGGCGGCCAGCACCAGCTCGAGCAGGCTGCCCGCGAAGCAGCTCCCCGGCTCGACCAGCGCGATCAGGCTGCGGGCGGACAGCTCCAGCCGCTTCAGCGTGCGCTTGAGGTGCAGGATCACCTCGCGGACCAGCCAGTGGTTGGCGTGAGCGAGCAGGACCCGGTCGAACGCCGCCACCGCCTCGGGGTCGCCCCGGCTGCGCAGCACCCAGGTGCCGATCTCCGGCTCGTTGAAGCGCAGCAGCAGGATGGCGTCGTCCAGCTCGCGCGCAACCGCCAGCGGCCACCAGCCCGCACCGAGCGCCTCGATCGCCGCGGGGTCGCCCCCCGGGCCGCGCAGCGTGAAGGTGGCGACGCCGAGCGAGCGGTCCAGCTCCACGGTGAGGTTCGGGTACTCGATGCGGTCGGCGGCCAGCTCCCGCTCCAGCGGCGGCAGGGGCACGCCGGTTGCGGCCGTCGGGCGGTCCGAGGCGGCGGCCAGCTCCTCGGCCCGTTCTCTGGCCGCCTCGGCCAGCCTGGTGCGGGGGGCCAGCTCGTCCACCAGGCCCCAGTCGAGGGCGCGCTGGCCGCGCACGCCCTCGGCCACGGTGGCGACGAAGTCGGCGCGGTCGGGCCGCACCTTGCGCTTGTCGGTGAGGCGGGTGAGGCCGCCGGTGCCGGGGAGCACGCCGAGCAGCGGCACCTCGGGCAGGGAAACGGCGCTGGAGCCGTCGTCGACCAGCAGGATGTGCTCGGTCGCCAGGGCGAGCTCGTAGCCGCCGCCGGACGCCGCGCCATTGACAGCCGCCAGGTAGAGCTGCCCGGAGCTGGCGCTGGCCTCCTCGATCGCCAGTCTTGTCTCGTTGGTGAGCTTGCAGAAGTTGACTTTCAATGGGTGCGAGGCCTGCGCCAGCATCTTGATATTGGCCCCAGCGCAGAACACCCCGTCCTTGGCGCTGGTCAGGACGACCGCGCGCACCTCTGGGTGCTCGAAGCGCAGCCGCTGCACGGCGTCGTGCAGCTCGATGTCGACGCCGAGGTCGTAGGAGTTCAGCTTGAGGGCGTATCCGGGGTGCAGGCCGCCGTCCTCCGCGGTGTCCAGCGCCAGGGTCGCCACCGGGCCGTCGATCGCCAGCTTCCAGTGGCGGTAGCGACCCGGATCGGTGTCGAAGCTGATCCAGGGCTCGCCCCGACCGCCAGCCGCGGCCGGGTTGGTGGTCTCCAGCAGCGTCATGGCCGCCCCTTCGCGTCAGCGGAAGGCCCTATTCTGCTACAAATTAGCGACCAGCGTAAAGAGATCGTCGCACGTTTGGCCTCGGTCAGGGCGTGCCCGCGACCCTCGCGTCTGACCGGCCGCTGACGCACGCGGGCCCGCCTGGCACCTCGCGGGGGCGTGGCGGACGATTCCGGACTTCCCGGGCGGCGGTTCACGTGTTTCTCTAGATGAATCGGGGGCGGGGGCTCTCGAGTGGTCTCCCACCGGACCATCTCGGAGGTTCGAGGTTCAATGCGCGACATGCCGTCCTGCCGGAGCCAGGTCGTCGCGAGCGCCTCCACGCCGACGCCGCCGACCTGCTCGAGCGCTATCCTGACCCGGCCACACCCCCGGAGGCTCCAGCCACGGCTCGGCCGCCGGCGTTGCCGCCGGCTTCTTCCCGCTGGCGCTCGGCACCCAGACGATCGGCTCGATCATCCGGCCGGCCGCCTTCTGCGGCGTGGCCGGGTTCGTGCCGACCTACGGCTGCATCCCGGCGGACGGCACGCTGCACGTGTCGCGCAGCCTCGACCGGGTGGGGCCGTTCGCCGGCGACGCCGCCGGGATCCTGCTGGCCGCGGCCGCGCTGATCTCCAGGTGGCACCCGGTCGGCGGCGCGCCGCGGCCGGTCCTCGGCGTGGCTGACGGCCCCTTCCTGGAGGCCGCCGAGCCGGCCGCGCGCGAGCTGTTCGAGCGGCAGGTCGACATCCTGGCGGCCGCCGGCTACCAGGTCCGGCGCGAGCTGGTCTTCGAGGACGCCGAGGAGGTGGCGCAGTCGCTGCGGCGGCTCATGAACGGCGAGTTCGCCCGCGAGCACGCCGCCCTGTTCGAGCGCTACCAGGACCGCTACCGGCCGCAGACCGCCGGCGGGATCGAGCAGGGCATCAGCGCCAGCGGCTCGCCATGGCCGAACCTGCCCTGGTCCTACGTGAGGCTGCCCGCCGTCGCCATCCCCGCCGGCGCGATCGGCGAGCTGCCCGTCGGGCTCCAGCTCGTCGGCGGCTGGCACGCGGACGAGGAGCTGCTCGAATGGGCCGTCGCGCTCGGCCGCGACCTCGGCTTCCCGACCCTGCCGGCCCCCGCCCACCAGCCGCGGCCGCAGTCCTTCACCTGGTGGTAGCGGTCAGGGGACGGTGCTGCGAGCCAGGGCGTGCTCGACCAGGGCGACCAGGGTGTCCAGGCTGGAGCGGGACTCGCGGGCATCCATCCACACCAGCGGGCAGTCCCCGGAGAGCACCAGGGCCTCGCGGATGGCCTGGTCGGGGAAGTGCCGGGTGCCGGGGAAGCGGTTGACCGCCACCACGAACGGCAGCCGGCGGTTCTCGAAGTAGTCGATCGCCGCGAAGCATTCGTCGATCCGGCGCAGGTCGATCAGCACGACCGCGCCGACCGCCCCGCGCGCCAGCTCGTCCCACATGAACCAGAAGCGGGACTGGCCCGGCGTGCCGAACAGGTAGAGGACCATCTGCCGGTCCACGGTGATCCGGCCGAAGTCCATCGCCACCGTGGTGGTCGTCTTCTGCGAGACGCCGGTCACGTCGTCCACGCCGACCGACAGCACGCTCATGCTCTCTTCCGTGGTCACCGGCGGGATCTCCGACAGCGACCCGACGAAGGTGGTCTTGCCGACCCCGAAGCCCCCGGCCACCAGGACCTTGAGCGAGATCAGCTGCTCGTCCCGGCGGCGGGTCGGGCGGGCGTCAGCGGGCGCGAAGTCCATCGATCAGTCTCCCGAGAATTGCCTGGCCGGGACCGCTGTCGCTGTCGGCGCTGCGGGGCATGTGGACGGTGAGGTAGCCGGCGTTGGCCAGATCGCCGACCAGCACCCGGGCCACCGTGATCGGCACACGCAGCCCGATGCCGATCTCGGCGATGCTCATCGGCCGCGTGCACATGCCGAGGATGGTTCGCCACTCGACTTGGAGGGTGGGGTCGCGGTCCCGCCTCATGGCCAGGTCGGTGGCGGTGACCAGCGCCTCGATCGGAAGCTCCTCCCCGGCGGAGCGGGTTCGCCCGCGGGTGAACGCGTACATCGGCACGACCCGGTTGCTGGTGCCCTGGTCGTACCGGCCCTGCACGTGAGTGCCCTGGTCGTGGCTGCCCTGGTGATAGGTGGCCGATTCGTAGGTTCGCTCGTACGAGCCATCGTCGGAGCTCATGGCAGCACCCCGTTGACGCGCGGCGCCCGCGGCTGCGAGGTGATCGCGTGACCGACCCGCGCCGCGAGCATGGTGACCTCGTAGCCGACCATCCCCATGTCGCAGTCGCGCTCGGTGAAGACGGCCACCGAGGAGCCCTCGTTCATCGACGTGAGGAACAGGTAGCCGCCGGCCATCTCGATGATCGTCTGCGCCACCGCACCGGCGCCGAGCGTCTGCGCCGTGCCGCGCGCCAGGCTCACCAGGCCGGAGGTGGCCGCCGCGAGCGAGTCGGCCAGCCCGTCGCCGACCCGGTCCGAGGCGGCCAGCGGCAGCCCGTCGGTGGAGACCGCCACGGCATGGAGCACCCCCGGCGTGCTGTGCGCGAATTCGGTGAGCAGCCAGTCGAGCTGCCGCCCGAGCGCGCCGCCCGAGCTCACGACTGGCCGTCCCCGCTGTCCGGCGGGTCGATGTCGAAGTTGGCGGCGTCGAAGTTGCCGGTGTCCTCGCCCTCGACCAGCGCCCGTGCCGCCCGGCGGCTGGCCTGGTAGCGCGAGAGCGCTTCGCGGGTCCGGTTGCCGTCGGCCACGGCGCGGTCCGGCGGCTGCACGACCTGCGATTCCTCCCGCAGCTCAGGGGCGAGGTGCGACTGCGGGATCCGGCGGGCCAGCGGTGCCTCGCCCTGCGGAGCGGCCGGCGGGCCCGGGTGGAAGCCTGAGGGCTCGGGCGCCGGCTCCGCGCGGCCGTTTCCGGTGCGCACCGGGACGGAGGAGTCGTTCCCCGGCGTCGAGCCGTTGCCCTCGGCGAAGCCAGGGCCAGGGATGGAGCCATTGCCAGGCTCGGCGGGGCCGTTGGCCTCGGAGCCGCTGGTCGGTTCCTCCAGCGCCGACCCGTCCAGGACCGGCCCCTCGAGCACCGGCTCCCACCACCCCGACCAGGGCTCGTCGTCGCCAAGGCCGAAGTCCGTCCGCACGTCGAGGCCCTCGTTCCCGTTCCAGGGGCGGACGGTCTCGCCGTTGCGGGGGCTGGCGCCGATCCGTGGGGGCGAGGCCGGCGGCGCGGGCGGCGCGGGCGCCGCCACCGCGAGCGATCCCACCGGCATGGCGTGCTGCCGGATCGCCGGGGCCGGAGCGTCGAGCTGGAGGTCGCCGAACAGGCTCTCGGGCAGCACCACCACCGCGGTGATGCCGGAGCCAGGCGTGAGCGTCAGCGAGACGGTGATGCCGTGGCGCTCGGCGAGCCGGGCGACCACGTGCAGCCCGAGACGCTGCGACACCGACAGGTCGACCTCCTGCGGGTGGGCGAGCAGCTCGTTGGCCGCGTCCAGGTCCTCGCGCCGCATGCCGATGCCGCAGTCCTCGATGGTGAGCACGTGCGAGCCGGGGGCGGCGGGGTAGGGGCGCAGCCGGATGATGACGCTGGCCTCGGGCGGCGAGAACCGCACCGCGTTCTCGACCAGCTCAGCCAGCAGGTGGGTGAGGTCGGTGACGGTGTGGCCCATCACCGCCAGGCGCTCGTCCAGGTAGAAGGCGACCCGGTCCAGGTCCTCGGTCTCTGCGATCGCGGCGCGCACCACGTCGAGCAGCAGCACCGGCTCGCTCCAGGTGCGCGGCGGGCCCTCCCCCGAGAGCACCAGCAGGCTCTCGGCGTTGCGCCGGATCCGGGTGGCCAGGTGGTCGAGGCGGAACAGCTCGGCGAGCGCGTCGGGGTCGCGCTCCTGCTCCTCGAGCTGGTTGATGATGCCGAGCTGGCGGTACAGCAGGCTCTGATTCCGCCTGGCCAGGTTGATCAGCATGTCGGAAGTGAACTTTCGGCGACCAATTTCCGCATCGGCCAATTTCCTGGTCAGGCGGACCGACTTCTCCTGCTCGTCCTCGGTGGTCCGCCAGAAAATCACCACGCCGACGCAGGCTGCGAGCACGGCCGCGCCGTGGATTGCCGACCAGGTCCACGGGTGGAGCTCACCGGACTTGTGATTGAAGATCAGGTTCTGGCTCCACGCGGAACCCACGCCGTGGCTGACGACCGTGAAGACGATGTTCCAAAGGAACGGCAGCCAGTCCTGATACAGCGCGATGAACCCGATCATGATGAAGAAATGGAAATGCGCCTCGATCGAGCCCCGCGAGAAACCAACCAGCGCGGCCGAGCAGTAGACCAAGCCGGCGGTGACGAACAGCGAGCTCAAGCGCATCCGTGGCGTGAAGTGCCCGGCGATCAGGCACAGCAGTGGTGGGACAAGGGCGAGGGCGGTGATCGCGGCGGTGTGGTGCAGCGCCACCCCGAACACGAATAGCGAGGGAAGGTGGACGAGGAGTATCCACTGGAGGAACGAATGCCGCTTCTGCCACTCCTGTGGGTCCAGCATGTTGCCGCGCGGCAGGTAATCCAATAGCCAGCTCACCGTTGGTCGTACTCCTCCGGACTCGGATGGCCGACCAGCCCGACGGCCACGATCTCCGCTGACGAGCGTTGCTGGGCGCTCGTCCCCGCTGTGCCGTAACCCCCCGATGCGGCCCGCAGAATTTTGCGTTGACGCTGCTGGCGCATGCAAATTGGCCAACATGCGTGATGTTTCTCGCGAATCATATTTCGGTAGCGAGCGTCGCACACCCCTAGTACCGGCCAGCAGAGCGACCGAGCCGATCACCAGCGCCAGCTCGAGCACCGTCGCCACGACGTCGAATGCCCCGACGCTCTCCGCCTGCCAGGGCTCCGGGCCGATCGGCAGGCCGGTCGTCCGGGTCACCACCCACAGCACGACGATCAGGCCGTTGCCAATCGCCCCGCTCACCAGCAGCGCCCGGTCCGGCCAGCGAAGGACCAGCAGGCCCCAAATGAGCTGCGCGGCCGCGGACAGCACGAAGAACCAGCCGTACAACGTCGATTCCTGGAAATGGCTGCGGATCACCTCGGCGTGCACCAGGGCGGCCCCGACCGAGCAGGCCATCAGCAGGAGCCGCGCGTCCAGTGAGAGCTCGAAGGGCACGGTGTCCCGGCTTGGACGGTTGGCGCGGGCTCGGGCGAGCCGGGCCGCCCCGAACCAGCCGCCCAACCCGACCAGCGGCAGCAGGTGACCGGCGTGCACCAGAACCCACCCCATCCAACGCCTCCGATCTAGATCTGCCGCAAGCCGTACAGGACCCGCTCCAGCAGCGAGAGGTCCGGCCGGTCATCGAACTGCGCGGGTCGATGGAGGTCGACCAGGCCCTGCTCGGCCATGTCGCCGACCAGCAGCCGGACCACGCCCAGCGGCAACCGCAGCTTGGCCGCGATCTCCGCCACGGAGAGGACGTCCCGGCACAATACCGCGATCGCGCGACGCTCGAAGCTCAGCCGCGACGCGTCGGCGCCGATCGAGGTGGTGGTCACCAGCGCCTCCACCTCGATCTCGTCCTGGTCGAGCCGGAGCCGGCCGCCCGTGATCGCGTACGGCCGCACGACCCGGTTCGCTCTACCCCCGCGGTCCGTGGCCATCGTCAGCTGGCGCTCGGTGGCGGCCCTGGGCCGCCTTACCCCGGTTCGTCATGCTCGTTTCCCACGACCGTATCCCATCCGGCCGTCTCCCCGTCGATCGCCTCGCCGGCGCTGCGGCGCCCGCGTTCGAGCCCATCCCGGTAGTTCGCCAGCAGGCTGCGGACCTCCTCGGGCGAGCGCGCCGGCCGGCGTGGGTCGTCGTCCTCCTCCTCGCGCATGGCGCGTTCGCGCTGGGCGAGGATGCCCGGCGCCAGGTTGGCCCGCGGCACGCGCCGGGGCAGGTCAGCGGTGGTCTCGGGCTCGTCCTCACCGGGGAAGTCGTCGGGCCCGCGCCCGGGGCGCTGCTCCGGCTGGGGCCAACGGTGCTGGCCCGGCTCCGGCCAGCCGCGCTCGCCCGGCTGGGGCCAAGGGCGCCCGACCGGCTCCTGCCGACCCTGGGTCCCGAAGGGCCGGGCCGCGCCTGGATCGGGCAGCGGGCCCTGCCGCCAGTCCGAGAACGGGTCCCTGTTCATCGGGTCGCGGGCGGGGGGGAACGGCTGCGCGTCCGGCACCGGCGGCTGGACCGATGCGTGGAACTCGCGCGGCCGGCTGACCGGCGGCTGGACGTGCTCCTCAGGGCTGGGGAACCTCGCCGACAGCGGCGGGTAGGGGGTGGGGGCGGTGGGCCCGGGGGCATCGAACCAGTCCGATCGGGCCTGCTCGAAGATGGGCAGCGGCTCCGGCATGACCGGCTCCGGATCCACCTCTGGGGCCAGGAGCTGGGGCGCTCCGAAGGGGCCCGGCGCGGGCCCGGCAGGCACCTGCGGCCCCAGCGGCAGGACCACGCTGGATGGCAGCATCACCAGCGCCGTGATGCCGCCATAGGTCGAGTGCCGGAGCTGCACGCGGATGTTGTAGCGCCGCGCCAGCCGGCCGACCACGAACAGCCCGAGCATGCGGGAGACCGCGAAGTCGATCGTCGGCGGGTTGGCCAGGCGCTCGTTGGCCTCCTGCAGCTCCTCGTCGCTCATGCCGAGGCCCCGGTCCTCGACCTCGACGATGTAGCCGGTCGCGGCCGGCTGGCCGCCGACCCGCACCACCGTTCCCGGCGGCGAGAACGAGGTGGCGTTCTCGATCAGCTCCGAGAGCAGGTGGATGATGTCCTCGACCGCGTGACCGGGGACCGCGACCTCCTCCATCGGCACCAGCGCGACCCGCTGGTAGTCCTCGACCTCGGCGATCGCGCCGCGCGCCACCTCGCCCAGCGGGATCGGCTCGGTCCAGCGCCGGGGTGGCTCGGCGCCGGACAGCACGATCAGGTTCTCGGCGTTGCGGCGCATCCGCGTGGCCAGGTGGTCGAGCTGGAACAGGCTCGACAGGGTGCTCGAGTCGGCCTCCTCCTCGAGTTCGTCGATCAGCTCGAGCTGGCGGTCGATCAGCGCCTGGGAGCGCCGCGCCAGGTTCAGGAAGATGTCGCCGATCGACAGGCGCAGGGCCGCCTGCTCGGCGGCGACCCGGACGGCGACCTGGTTGACGGAGTTGAAGGCGGCGGCCACCTCGCCGATCTCGTCCCGCGACGGCACCCTGATCGGCTCCAGCTCGTGGGACAGGTCGGGCGCCTGGCCGGTGGAGCGCTGGAGCTTGGCGACCACCCCAGGCAGGCGGTTCTGCGCCACGTCCTTGGCGGAGGCCTCCAGCAGCCGCAGCGGCCGCAGCATCGAACGGGCCACCAGCAGCGACAGCCCCGCGGCCAGGATCAGCACCACGAGCACGGCCAGGCTGTCGGCCGCCGCGCGCGTGTTGGCGGAGCGCTCGATCCCGCGGCTGCGGTCGACCGCCGCGGTGCCGAGCCGCTGCTCCACCTGGTGCAGCAGGTCGATCTCGGCGGTGGTCACCGCCCACCACTCGTTCGGATCGATCGCCACGCGGCCGTTGCCGTCGGTGGCGACCACCTCGGCCTGGAGCTCCTTGGCCCGCTGGACCTCCGGCCCGACCACCGACTCCACGAACACGTCGCGCTCGGACGGCGTGGCGGTCGCCTGGAACTCCGACAGCAGCACGTTGCGGGTCGCCAGCGTCGAGGTGAAGCTGCGGTACTGGCCCGCGCCGAAGCTGCCCCTGGCGAGCACGCCACTGACCAGCTCCCGTTCCAGCGCCGCCAGCTCCTTGATGCGCGACACGGAGACGAACGCGCCCACGGCCTGGGCGAGCTCGGGGTCGGCGATCCGGCCGGACAGCTCGCGGTTGGCGTTCACCAGGTCGGCGACGGTGGCGCTGTAGAGGTCGTTGGCGCCGGGGGCGGAGATGCTGCGCTCGCCGATGTCGTGGCGCAGGTTCGCGAGCCCGTCCAGGTGGCCGAGCGCCGAGGACAGCGTCTCCCTGGCGGGGGCGGTCAGCGACATGGCGTCGAGCTCATCGATACTGCCGCGGTAGGCGTCAATGGCCCGGTCGGAGGCGGTCTGCTGGGCCTTGAGCGCCTGCGCGCTGGCCGGGTTCGCCGGCGCGTCGAGGAAGCGGCCGGCCAGACCGCGTTCGTGCCCGAGCTCATGGGCGACGTTGGTGCCGCGCAGCGAGAACTCGGTGAGCTTGGTCACCCGGTCGGCCTGGCGGCTGGTCGAGATCCTGGAGCTGACGCGCAGCGCGCCGAGCACGGTGCACGCGAGCACCGGAAGGATCAGGATCACCGCAATTTTCGACCGGATCGATAGTCTGTCCAGCACACCATCCATCCTCTGGTTGCCGCGCGTGGCGTCACGCCATCGGGGCGCGGGATTCGTGCTTCAGGGTCGTCTCGATTCGGGGGTGGAGCACCCAGGGGGGTGAATGGGTATTCTGCTGCCTCCGCACACACGCCGCAAGGCTTTCCGAAAACTCTCAGATTTGAAAATCGAGGGCAAAGCGGGCGTGCGGCGCGTCGTGTCGGGCTCCGGTCGCCGGCCGAGCAATTCGGGGCTGGCGTCGCGCTCGCCGGACCGGTAGGGTGCCAGCGGCCATGAAGATCCCCCCCAATCCGACGCGGCGACCCCGGATGCTGGTGCTGCTTGCGCTTGCCATCGCGCTTGCCGCCTCCGCCTGCGCCTCGGGTTCCAGCACCAGGGAGGTGCTGCAGGCGCGGCCGGTCGGCGGTGGGCTGACGCCGCTCGGGCTCCAGCTCCCCGCGACAATCAGGAATGCCCGGGAAATCCGAGTCGGGTCTGATATCTCGTATGCGCCTGTCGAATTCTACGACGCGCTCGCGCCGGACGTCCTTGATCGACCGAGTGGCGAGCCAGATCCGGGCGTTCAGGGAATCGATCCCGATCTGGCCGCCGAGTTGGGCCGCAAGCTCGGTGTTCGGTTGACGTTCGTCAACGTGAAATTTGATTCGCTGCTGGACTCGCTACGTTCCGGCCGGATCGACGCGATTATCTCGGGCATGAGCGCGACCCCTGACCGGGCGCTGCAGGTCTCGTTCATCGAGTATTTCCAAGCCGGCACCTCGATCGTGGTGGCCAAGGGCAACCCCAAGGGCATCCGCGCGATCGGCGACCTGTGCGGCAAGACGGTGACCGTGCAGTCGGCGACCACCCAGGCCGACCTCGCCCAGGCCCAGGCCAAGCGCTGCCCGCCGGGCCAGCCCATGCAGGTGCGCCAGTTCGATTCCGGCAGCCAGGCGCTGCTCGAGGTGAAGTTCCGGCACGCCGACGCCAGCCTCACCGACTTCCCGGTCGCCGCCTACAACGCCAAGGTGTCCAACGCCGGCAAGGACTTCCAGGTCGTCGGCGGCCAGATCGAGCCCGGGCCGTTCGGGATCGGCGTTCGCAAGGCGGACGCCCCGCTGCGCGAATCGCTGCGCACCGCCCTTCGCCAGATCATCGCCGACGGCACCTACGACCGGGTCCTCGCCAAGTGGAACGTCACCGCCGGCGCGCTGAAGACCGCCCAGGTCATCGGCGCCCCGGTGGGGTAGATGATCGAGCGGCGGCCGGCGCTGGTGGTGCGCTGCGCCAACGCCGACGACGTGATGTCGGCGGTGCGGTTTGCCGGCGAGCACGACCCGGCCTACCCGGGGGCCGGCGGGCCGGCGGCGAGGACTTCCCGGAGCTGGGCCGGGCTGATGTTGCCGCCGCTGGCGACCAGCGCGACCCGCTTGCCGGACAGGCGCGACCGCAGCCGCAGGGCGCCGGCGAGGGCCGCGGCGCCGGCCGGCTCGACCAGGTTGCGGGTCAGCTCGATCATCCGGTAGGTGGCGTCGCGCAGCTCGTGCTCCTCGACCAGCACGAAATCGTCCAGGCGCTCCCACAGGATCCGCTGCGGCAGCTCGAACGCGGTGCGCGTGGCGAGCCCCTCGGCGAAGGTGCCCATGCGGTCGGTGACCAGCGAGCGGGCCTCCCACGACCGGTACGCCGCCGGCGCCGCCGCAGCCTGCACCCCGATCACCTCGACCGGCACCCCGACCGCCTTCGCCACGATGCAGGCGCCGGCCGCGCCGCTGCCCCCGCCCACCGGCACGATCAGCGTGTCCAGGTCGGGCCGCGCTTCGACGACCTCCAGCGTCCCGGTGGCCACCCCGGCGATCAGCAGCGGCTCGTTGCCGGAGTGCACGTAGCGGTAGCCCTCGGCGGCGGCGAGCCGCTCGCAGTGCTCGCGGGCCTCGTCGAAGTCGCCGCCGGCGACCACGATCTCCGCGCCAAGGGCGCGGATCGACTCGACCTTGACCGGGTTGGCGCCCTCCGGCACGCAGACGATCGCGCGCACGCCGAACAGGCGCGAGGCGTAGGCGATCGACTGGCCGTGGTTGCCGGTCGAGGCGGTGATCACCCCGCGCTCGCGCTCGCCGTCGTCCAGCCGGGACACCAGGTTGATGCCACCGCGGACCTTGAACGCCCCGATCGGCTGGTGGTTCTCGTGCTTGACCCACACCTCCGCCCCGAGCAGCCGGTCCAGCACCGGATAGGAATGGAGCGGCGTCGGCAGCAGATAGGGCGCAATGCGGCGGCGAGCCTCCAGTACGTCCACCAACGTCGGAACCCGCATTCGCGCTTCACCTCCCTCGGTCCAGACCATAGCTCACCGCGATGGCCGTCGACCGCCGGGCCACTCCGCCGCTCGTGAATGCGCGCACGAGGCCGGCGGACCGCCAGATTTCGAGCAGAATTGGCCCGACAATTGCTTTCGTCGCCCCCTCGTGCCGGCGCCCAAGGGGCCTGGAGAAGTTTCCTCGCGGTGCCGCGGCCACCCTGCCCGCGTGTCGCCCCGGAAGGCCTGGGACGAAGCGGCCCGACGGCCGGCCCGAAGGAACTCGGGGCCGTTCTTTGCGGAACGGGAATTGATCACCTACCCTCGGGCTGGGCCATTATGGACATCCGCGAGGGCACTGGCGCACGCGCCTGGGGAGGTACCTGACCGCATGGTGTCGGACAAGGAAGCCCAGCCAGACGGGGTGCGCGAGCTCGTCGCAAGGGGCAAGGAACGCGGCTTCCTCACCACTGAGGACATCCTCGACGCACTCGCGCCCATCGACCCCAGCGCCGACCAGATCGACGCCGTCTTGGCGCTGAAGGCGCCGACCAACGATCCGGTGCGGATGTACCTCAAGGAGATCGGCAAGGTCCCGCTGTTGACCGCCGAGCAGGAGGTCATCCTGGCCAAGGCGATCGAGGAGGGCGAGGCCGCCACCGCCGAGCTCGGCAAGACGCCCGCCCGCACGGCCCGCATCCGCGAGCTGCAACGCGTCGAGCGCGAAGGCCAGTTGGCCAAGAAGAAGCTGATCGAGGCCAACCTACGTCTGGTCGTCTCCATCGCCAGACGGTACGTCGGCCGGGGAATGCTGCTGCTGGACCTGATCCAGGAGGGATGCGACCTGGTGGATTCGGCAGGCGATTACGCGGGCGATCGCGGATCAGGCGCGGACGATCCGGATCCCGGTGCACATGGTGGAGACCATCAACAAGCTGATCCGGATCCAGCGGCAGCTGCTGCAGGACCTCGGCCGCGAGCCGACTCCGGAGGAGATCGGGCGGGAGATGGAGTTCTCGCCGGAGAAGGTCCGCGAGATCCTCAAGGTCTCCCAGGAGCCGGTCAGCCTGGAAACCCCCATCGGCGAGGAAGCCGATTCGCATCTGGGTGATTTCATCGAGGATTCGGATGCGGTCGTGCCGGTGGATGCGGCCAGTTTTATTTTGCTGCAGGAGTCGGACGTTGGAGGAGGTTGGTCGGGAGTTTGGGGTGACGCGGGAGCGGATCCGGCAGATCGAGTCGAAGACGTTGTCGAAGTTGCGGCATCCTTCCCGTAGCCAGAAGCTCCGCGACTACCTCGAATAACCGAACCGCTGCTTCTCAGGACCGGCCGGTCGGCGGGATCGCCGCCCGGCGGGCGACGCGGGCGTACTCGGCGGCGGCCAGGTACGGGCGCAGCCCCTCCAGGTCGAGGATCCATGGCTGATGGTTCCGCTGGGCCCAGAGGCGGAACGCGTCGGCGATGTGGGCGTCGGTCCGCGCGAGACTCCAGCCGTTGATGCGAGCCAGGTGCGCCCGGGCCTGCGTGCCACCGCCGTGCAGGTTGGCGAACCCCATGTGCTGGACGGTATGGCAGTCCGGGCACAGCGCGACGATCCGCACCAGCGCCTGCACGCGCACCCGGTCGTCGTAGCGCCACAGCTCGTGGCACTCGACGGGGCGGTGCCTGGGGCCGCGGCCCCCGCAGATCTCGCAGCGGGCGCCGGCCCGCTCCGCCACCGCTGCGCTGATCCGCTCCCAGGTCTCCTCGTCCAGCAGCTCGCGGACATCCGCGTACCAGCTCGTCTTGGGGACCAGCTCGACCCGGAGCCGGAGCGGCGTCGTTCCAGGGGCCGAGGCTTGGGTGTGCGCCAGACCCGCCGGCGCGCCCGGCTGCGACCGCGCCGCCCGGCGCCAGCCCGTTCGCACCAGCCGGTTCAGCCCACGCCGCTCCGGCCGGCTGTCGAGCACCCCACCCGGCTCATACACGGGCCCGCCCGGCTCGCGTCCAGCCCCATCTGGCTCAGGCCCGGACCCCTCCGGCTCGCGCACGGGACCGCCTGGCCCGCGTGCCGACCCGCCCGGCTCGCGCACGGGGCCGCTCGGTCCGCGTGCCGACCCACCTGCCTCCCTCATCCTGTGGCCCCCATCCTGCTCCGCGTGGCCACGGCATGCCGAGAGCAGTCTAGCCACTCCCTCCTGAAGTTCCAGTCACCAGTCGCGATCTGGGAGCGACGCGAGGGATCTCACGCCACTGAGTTTCACGAGGGGATTATTGAACACCTCGATCATTGACAGGAATATCGTTGAGGCCTCACGGGGTTGCACGTCTTGGCAGTGCTGGTGCAGGAGGGCCGAAGCGGGAAGGAGGACGACCTTCCTGGAACGCGAAACTGGTAATGGAGCCCGATCCCCCTCGGACGGAGCTTCCCGGCCACCGAGCTGGCCGCCTCCGTCTGGCCGGACCAGGTCAGGCACCAAAGGAAGTGCAGAGATGAGCATGCGGTATCTGAGCAACGCGGCCATCGCGTTGTTCGGCGGGTTCGTGGTTGTGGCCAGCCAGGCGTTCGCGCCGGCGGTCACCGCTTGGTTGGCGTTCGCGATCGCCATCGCGGTCCTCGTGGTGGCCGGTGTGTCGCAGTTGCAGCGGGGACGGGGAGTCGTCCAGCGGATCCTCGACGGGGTGACGGGGCTGCTCGCGGTCGGAGCCATCATCGCGAGCCTGGTGTTCGTCGGTCCCGCGGTCATGTGGTTGTCCCTTGCGGGAGGACTCGGGTTCGTCCTGCTCGCCTTCACGGGACTCACCCTCCACGAGATCTGGACCTACCGGGCCACCCACGGGCTGACCGTGCGGACGTTCGAGGCACCGGAGCTGGCGCGCGCCGACGGCGTGCGCAGCGCCGCCTGATCCCCAGCGCCCGACCCGATACCGAAGAGAGCTCGGCGGCCGTCAGGGTCCAACGACCCGGCGGCCGCCGAGCTCTTTGTGCTCGCGCACTGCCTTCACAACGTCCCCGCCTCGGCCAACCAGCCCTTCAGACCGGTTGCTGCGGACCTGGAAGCCATGTACGGCCTGCCGGCGCTCGGCAACGCGGCGAGCACCGGGCCGATCGGCGACACTTGGAACTGACCGGGTCGGACCGCCCCCCCGCGACCTGCCCGCCGCTGGAACGGAGGTACTGGATGGCCGACCACGAGCAGAACAAGCAGACGGTGCTCGCCTTCTACACCGAGGCGTTCAACGACAAGCAACCCGAGGACGCGGTGGCCAAGTACATCGGCTCGCGCTACATCCAGCACAACCCGCAGGCGCCCGACGGCCCCGAGGCGTTCATCCAGTTCGTCAGAGGCTTCTCCGCCCAGTTCCCAGACCTGAGCGTCGAGGTCAAGCGCGCGATCGCCGAGGGCGACTTCGTCATGACGCACAGCCTGCTGAAGACCTCGCCCAGCGACCGCGGCACCGCCGCGGCGGACATCTTCCGGCTGGAGGACGGCAAGATCGTCGAGCACTGGGACGTCGTGCAGCCGGTGCCCGAGACCGCCGCCAACGACCACCCCATGTTCTAGCTTGCCAGCGGCTCGCTTCGGCCCGCTCCCCGGTTGTCGTATCCCTCTGCTAGAGTCCATGCATGCGAATGCATTGAAGGGCCCGACACGCCTTGGAGGTGAGTGGGATGCCGGATCCGAGCACTTCGGCGGGCGCCATGGCGGCACCCGATCACGGTGATGGGTACGCGTGCGCCCGGGCGTGGTCGGCGCTGACAGCCGCGCACGCGATCCTCACCGAGCGGCTCGGCCTGGCGCTGCTGGACGCCACCGGGCTCAGCATCAACGACTTCGAGGTCCTGCTGCGCCTCGAAGGGGTGCCGTCGCCTGGCTTGCGGCTCGGCGACCTGCAGGACACCGTCCGGCTCAGCCAGCCGGCGCTGAGTCGCATGGCCGCCCGGCTCGAGAACAGGGCACTGCTGCGCCGTGCCGGGGACCCCACCGACAGGCGCGGCGTCGTGCTCACCATCACCCCCGCCGGCCAGCGCACACTCCGCCGGGCCGCCGCGGTCCACGCCGAGATCGTCCAGGCGGCGCTGCTCGACCAGCTCACCCCCGCCGAGCACGACCAGCTCGCCGACTTGCTCATCCGCATCGCGGAGGGATCCCCCATGTGACCCACAGCCCGCCGGTCCCGCTGCGGTCTGCGCCAAGGCCCGCCGGGCCCGCTGGGCGTCTGGGCCAAGGCCCGCCGGGCCCGCCGCGGTCAACTGGGGTCGCGGCCGAAGAATCCGGCGAGCCGGTCGTAGAGCGGGGCATCGTCGGGGACCGGGACCTCCGGCCCGAAGACCTGGCCGCTCGCCTCGTCGCCGCGGAACTGCGGCTCGAGCACCTCCCTCGCCCAGTCCAGCGCGACCTGACCGACGTCGGGCGCCAGATCCGTCGGCTGCCCTGTGGCCCTGGCGACGTCCCAGGCGTGCACGGCCAGGTCCGAGATCACCTGGTAGACCTGCCACGAGGCGGGAACCTCGCCGAACGGGAGCCGCATCGTGCCGTCGAGCGCTCCCGGCCGCTGCCAGACCGCCAGCAGCGAAGCCACCGCTTCACGGTAGGCGGCCGCCCAGTCGTCGCCGATGAGGTCGCGCTCGCTCCGCTCCCGCGTCCCGCCGCGCGCCACCGACGTGAACTGCTGGACATCGTGCACGACGTGGTCGACCAGGGCCCGCACGTTCCAGGATCGGCACGGTGTCGGCAGCGCCGCCTGCTCGGGCCCGACCTGGGCGATCACGGTGCCAGTCTGGTCGAGCGCCCGCGAGAGCAGGGCGACGGGTCGCTGGTTGCTGGCATGGAGCCACCTCCTCGGCGAGGCCGGGCCCACACGGTAACCGCCGCGTCACCCGCGCGGCCAGCCGAGCGGAGCGGCTCGCCGGTGCCCCAGCCAGGGTCCCCGCCATCGTTTGGCGCCGTCCGGGCGTGGTACCTGGCTGTCGCCGGGTGGCGATCTGACCATCCACCTCTGAGGGAGGTCGAATGGCCGACAAGGACGTGTTCCTGTACGTCGGGACCTACAAGAGCGAGGACGATGCCAGGGCCGACTACGACGTCGTGAAGGCTCTCCACGACGAGGGCGTTATCGGCACATACGACATGGCCATCGTCTCCAAGGACGATCAGGACAAGATCCACGTCAAGAAGCACGAGAAGCCCACGGAGCACGGCGCGTGGACCGGCGTCGCGGTGGGCGCCCTGGTGGGCATCCTCTTCCCGCCCTCGATCATCGCCGCCGGCGTCGTCGGTGGCGTGACCGGCGGGCTGATCGGCCACTTCTGGCGTGGGATGTCCCGCTCGGACGTCAAAGAGCTCGGCGAGCTCATCGACGAGGGCCAGGCCGCGCTCGTGATCGTGGGCGAGTCCAAGTTCCAGGAGTACATGGACCGGGCGTTCGCAAGGGCGCAGCGCAGGGTCGACCGCCAGATCAAGGCCGACTCCAAGGCCGTCCAGAAGGAGCTCGACAAGGCCTCCAAGCAGCAGGTCTGAACCCTCGGCGCAGCAACTCCCGACGACGGGAGGCCCGCCGGCACCTGCTCCACGCCCACCCCGGAGCAGGTGCCGGCGAATGTTCGCGGCGCCACGGTTCGCGGCCGCTTCCCCTTGTCCTTTTATGTGGACGGCCCAGCCATGCTCACAGTTGCAGGCCCCGCTGGCTCACGAATTCGGTCGTGGAGGCAACGATTTCTGCGTGCTCACGCCTCGGTAGCCGAGCGGCGAGACGACCACATCAGCCTCGGCTCGTCATCACCCGCGGCCTCGACCAGCACCTCGCCGGGATTCACCCACATCGCTGCGCGTGGCAGGTGCTCCAGGAGCGAGGAGATGCCGGCGGCCCGCCCGGCCCGAACCAGCGCCTCGTCCGGTCGTGGGCTGCTGGTCACCTGACGACCGCAGCTCCCGTAGGTCGGGATATCCGGCTGCCAGGCTCCCTCTTCGCAGCGCGCCTCGATCTGCTCGGCGAGCACCTGCTCGAAGAGGGCGGCATGCTCGACGTCCACGCCCACAGCGGCCGCCCTGAGGGCCGTCGCCCACCAGGCGGCCGCTGCTGCCGCTTCCGCTCGGATATCAGGCATCGCCAGTGCTCGTTGTCGCTCCTCGATCGGGGCCAACCCAGTCCAAGGCTACTGCCGATGCTCGTCCCCGGTGCCCCGGGCCGCAACCACGCGGCCTGGCTTCAGGCCGAACAGCAGTCGGGTGACCCGGGTGCGCCGAACCCCAACCTCATACAGCAGCAACGTCGCTGTCAGCGAGCTGAGGACGATCAGCAGGTACTGCGCGCCCGCCCCGATCCGCCAGGTCAGAACCCAGTAGGCGATCACCACGATCACCGTCTCGTGGAGCACGTAGAAGGGCAGCACCGCCTCGTTGGCGTAGGCGCCGAGCCGGCGCACGAGGGTCGCGCGGTCTGCCCGGTCGACCGAGGCGCTCGAGGCCGCCGACCTCGACCGGTTGGCGAAGCGGCTGCGTGCAAGGCCCAGGATGGCGACCACCCACAGCCACCCGTCGAGGCTCTTGACCAGCCGGAACGCCAGGCTGAGCGGGTCGGAGTCGGTGAAGGGGTCGCCGTGCGCGGCCCCGGCGGCGTACAGCGACCCGCCGGCCCCGAACAGCAGCAGCGCGAACACCAGAGCGGGCCGCCGCTGCCGCTGGAACGCCTCCCCGATCCGGGGGTCGGCGGCCGCAAGGTAACCGTAGGCGAGCAGCAGCGCGTAGCTGTAGCGGTTCCAGGCGGCGCGGCCGACCTCGCTTCCCAGCGGAAGCTCGACCGCCACCAGCGGCATCGCGAGCAGGAAGACGGCGCCAGGTCGCGCCAGCAACCCGGCCAGCCGCTCGACCAGCCGCATCCCTCGGGGCCGGCGAAGCCAAGCGAACCCCGGGAGCAGCACCAGCGAGAATGCCAGCAGGCAGACCAGGAACCACAGATGGCCCACTTCGAACACACCCGTTCCGGGGGCCGCGCCGACCACGAACGGGAAGTTCAGGGACGGCCGGACGTCCCAGAAGCGCGCGTAGAACGCAGCGTAGGAGCTGGTGTCGCCGGCGCGGCGCGAGCCCAGGTACACCTGGAGTGGCACCAGCGCCACCAGCCCGGTCAACAGCGGGATGAGCAGCCGCCGGACCCGTTCGCGCGCGAACGCCCCGACGCCGCGTGACCGCAGTGAGTACCAGATCCCCATCCCGGAGACCACGAACAGCAGCGGCATGCCCCAGGTCGCGCCGAAGGCGATGAACACCGTCGCCACGGGGCTCTCGGTCGCGGCTTTCATCGGGAAGTCACCGGCGCCGAACAGCACCGCCGTGTGGAAGAACACCAGCCCGACGACGACCAGCGCGCGCAGCAGGTCGAGCTCACCCCTGCGGGCCGGTACCTGCTCGGGACGGCGGGTCGAGGCTGCCGGCGCGACTCGCAAGGGACCTCCACCAAGTCCCACGTCGATGACTTCGTTCCGCATTGTGCCCTCCGCGACCGAATGGACTGCTGGCTTGACCGGTGACCTGACCATACGAGTCGCCAATACGTCCGTCCTCACCCGGCAGGCGGGTTCGGCGTCTCCCTCCAACGGGGGAGCGCGCGGGAACTCTCGGAGTCAGGCGCTACCCTCGGAGTCGGAGGAGATCGTCGGCCGGTCCACGCCATCGCGCGCGCCGCTGACCGGTGATGGCGAGGTCTTGTCGGTGGAGGGGCATTGCGACCATGCTCATTGCGGGCGGCATGGCCAGTGATCGGCGGCCTCAGGCGATCGGAGGTGGCCGTGGGAGAAGGCAGCGATCAGGCCGGCGGCGATGCGTACCTCTACTCCCTGAGGGACGAAGAGGCATACCTCCAGACGGACGACGACGAGAAGCCGGACGTCATGGAGGGGCCTCCTCCGCCTGATCCTGCACGGTTCAAATGCTGGTTCTGCCGGAAGACCGGCAAGCAGGTGCGGACGCTCTACGGAGCCGAATTCCCAGTCAGGGACCCCAACACCTTCGCCATCATCACGCTGATCTTTATCTGCAACGAATGCGTTGCCAAGTTCGCCGATTGGGACGCCATGAAAGCCCCGGGGAAGCCGTCATCCTCGTAACCCGATCAGGCAAGCACCGCGACGGCTTCGACCTCGACCAGTTGACCGCGGTAGCCGAGCCGCTCGACGCCCAGTAGTGTGCTGGCCGGCTGTGCCGCACCGATCGGCGACTCGCGCACGGCCTCCCACACCGCCGCGAGGGCCGCCTGATCGCCCACGACGTACACCGTCGTCTTGACGACGGCCTCCGGGCCGGCGCCCGCCTCGTGCAGCGCCACCAGCAAATTGTCGAGCACCTGGCGGGCCTGAGCGCGATGATCGTCGCCACCGACCAAATTGCCGGCCGCGTCGAGCGGAACCCCGCCCGCCGTCCACACACTGGTGGCGCCGCGAGCAATCACCACGTGCGAATACGCAGGCGGCGGCGCAAGCTCAGCACAGGTGCGACGCTCGATGACCACGACCGGCGGTCCTCCATCCCTCGTCAGCAAGGCGCCCAAGTCTACCGGCGTTCCGCAAGAGGGAACCGGCTAGAGCTCACAGCCGACCCCATCCCGGTCGCGGTCGAAATGGTGCGGGTCGGGCGGCAGCACGGTGAAGTCGCGCGCGCCGACATCGGGGCAGTCGAGGTCAGGTGGTGGCGGCGGGATGCAGAAGTCAGGGTAGGCTGGGTCGCAGCTGGCAGTTGGGCCGCTACCGCTCTGCTCCACCACGTCGAGGTGGCCGTGGGTGATCCTGCCGTCAACGACCAGATACGTGCCGGCGTAGACGGTCTGGCGGCTGCACTCAGGACCCGTATCGCGCCACCCCACGACCATCCCCTCTCCAGGTCGAACCTGTAAGCAACCGTCGAATTATCGCGAATGCCCGCCTGTTATCGGAACTGGCAAGTGTGGTAAGTCTCAACACCGGTAGCGTGATCGCTTCGGCCCGGTGTCGCGGTGCCGTTTGAGTGCTGCGTCGTCGTCCGGTACCGCCCCAGCACGGCCCCGACTGGTGCTAGTGGTTTGGTGGAGTCCACCACTCGACGTGTGAGTCCGCGTTTTCCGATTTCCGACGGCGCGGGATCATCACCACGGCCAGGATGACGAGCGCGATCGGGATAGCTCCCAGCAGCACCATGAACAGGACCCAGAGCCATCCCATGGCCGTCTCCCTCCGCTGATCAGTGAGGCACCTCACGGTCTCACTGTGAAAGCATACCGGTCGTCGGGATTGTGTTCGTCATGAGGTTGACATCAGCGCGGTCACCAGGCTGCCAGCGAGTGGTGCGAGAACGCCGAATGCGGCGGTGAAAACGCTGGCCGGGCTCGATCGCGCGGACAACAGGGTATCGAAATCGCTGCGGGCCTGATACCAGTCGCGCGATGGTAGCCCGTTCTGGGGCACTGGGTAGAGCTTGTCTCTCAAGTCAAGGACCTGCCCCTGCCAGGTGACGTATGCAGGCACGAAAATCAGCGCGGTCATCGCGGTGAGGAATCCACCGTACGTGAGAAGGCTGATCGCCGGGATGGCATCAGCTGACACACCGTCAGCCAGCAATGCGCCGCGAAGCGCCCCAGCGGCGAGCACTCCAGCGGAGACCAGCACACCGAAACTGACCAGGAACCGCTGGAGCGCTGCTCGCAACCACAGCAACTCAACGATGACCCCGCCCGCCCTGTCCGCAACGACCTTGGATAGTATTTCGTGCCGCAGCGCGGACAGCCGCGTCTGCACGAGTAGCAGCCCGGCGAAGGAAGGGGTGATAAATATTCCGCAGACCACGTTGGCGACAGTCACCCGGTCGTATTGCAGCCACAAGGGGTTATGGGCGCTCAGCTCGCCCGGCCCGAATAGAAGGATCAGTAATCCAACCACCGGCCAGGCAGCCACCGCCCGAATGGTCGCTCCTCTTCCTGTGGCCTGGCCGAGAAGTCGGAAGGCTGGCAACGTCGCTAATCCAACGGCCGCTGCCGCAGCTGCGTAGGCGGCGTATGCCCACGTCCAGACGTCGAACTCTGGCCGGGCCGCGAAGCGTCGGCTGGCCGCGGTGTGTCCCGATCCGAGCCGCAGCAGGAGCAAGGTTGTCCCCGCCAGCGCGAGCGCCGCAAGGAGGGACGCTTTGCCCGAGCCCGAGGGCGGGATGCTCGTATCGTCGGCCTGCAATCGCCGCACCTCGATCCTGATCCGGAGGGCCGGCTGGGACCGGCGACCCATCCACGCTAAGTATGCGTGCATTCTCCGGCGCCGAGCCATGTACGACGATGTGGTCGTCGGCGCGGGTTCGGCAGGCTGTGTCCTGGCGGTCCGGCTCGGCGCGGATCGCGACGTTTCGAGTGGCCATGATCGAGGCGGGCCACCGGACACCGA
>WNGA01002367.1_pt1 | contig 45447 bp, 41 predicted proteins | sample 5400061 | NCBI WGS metagenome assembly WNGA01 (sample SAMN13153366, study PRJNA577476) | soil metagenome | isolation source: 100 cm soil or saprolite under grassland replicate 2 | place: USA:California | collected 2016-06-15 | reverse complement strand
CGCGGTACTGGTCGGGTGAGCGAAGGCAACGGCAAGCGCCGCCGCCAGTCGGCCGCAACGGGGATGGGTGATCGTGGCGGGCGGTGGCGGTCGGGCCCGAGCCCGCGATCACCCGCCCGAATTACCCGACGCGCTGTAGTTAGGGCGGTGGACACAGATCCACGGCGGTGCTGGCGCCGCTGCTGCAGACGAGCTCAAGGCCGTGGCTGTAGTGGTCGGTGAAGAACCGTGTGAACACGGCCGCGTCGAAACAGTCGGAACGCAAGGTCCACTGCCAGGCGGTCGCGGCAAACCGAACCGAGAGGGTGGGATCGGGGGCGAGGATGATGCGGTTCGCGCCGCAGTTGGGGTCGGCGGGCAGGGCGTCGATCCACGCTTGCACCGCGGCCACCTCGCCGACGCAGGCTTCGGGGCAGTTGTAGACGATGACGATCGCGCCGTGCTCGAGGTTGTGCACGAGGTTGCCCCACGGAATCGGCGTCGCATACGTCTGATAGGCGGCCCACGTCGGGTAGTGGCTGCCGGACGACGGCGGCTCGGTGTTGTAGACCGCGGGCGACGTGCAGGCGATGTGCGTGGCGCCCTCGTTCGCGTGCATCTCGATCACCGAGGTGCACGTTCCGCCTTCGACCACCGTGGCGTCGCTCCCGGCCTCGACCGGCATCGGCTCTTGCATCATGCGGTCCGCCGTACCGCCATCACCGTGCAGCGGGCTGCTGCCGCAGCCCACCAACCAGAGACTAGCGGCGGCGGACAGACATCGCGCGGTCGATCTCTCGTTGGCTCTCACGCTTTTTTGAATCTTCGCGTTTGTCCCACTGTTGCTTGCCGTGTACGAGCGCTATCTCCGCTTTCACGCGGCCCTGCTTTTCGTAGAGCGACAACGGCACCAGCGTATATCCCTTCTCGCGGATCTTGCCCACCAGCCGATCGATCTCGCGGCGGTGCAACAGCAGCTTTCTCTTGCGGCGCGGCTCGTGGTTGCGTCCGTGGGAGAACGGATACACGCCGATGTCCACCTGGTGCAGCCACGCCTCGCCCCGATCGATGTCGGCGAACGCGTCGACCAACGTCACCTTGCCGGCGCGGATCGACTTCACCTCCGACCCCGCGAGCACGATCCCGGCCTCCAGCGTCTCGTCGACGTGGTACTCGTGCCGCGCGCGTCGGTTGCGTGCCAGCACCTTGTTCGATTCCTTGCCCGCCGGTCCGGGCGACGCCTTCGCCATCGCGGCGCAGCCTAGCATCGTGAGACGGGGCACTTGACGAAAGTCGAGCTCTGACGCCAAGCTTGCGGCGTGAGTTCCATGCGCCGCTTTCGCGCCGTGATCTTGGCGGCGCTGCTGCTCGCATCCCAGACCAGCGCATGGCTGCACGCCGCCGCGGTGTCGCACGCGACCTGCGCCGAGCATGGCGAGATGATTCACGCCGGTGCGGTGGCGCCCGAGAGCGACCGCGCCGAGGCCGAACCGTCCTCGCCCGCGCTCCGCGGTGACGTCTCCGGCGTCTCGGGCCACGAGCACTGCGGCAGCAGTGCGCTGCTCCGCTTCCGCGACGCCGCGCTGCCGGCGCCGATCGCGGTCGCCTTCGCTCTCACCCCGCCGTCGTCGCGTCTGCGCGACGGTGTCGTTGCGCTGCCGCGCGGGGCCGACGTTTACGTCGTCGCGCCCAAGACATCTCCTCCTCGCGCTGGCGCCTAGTCACCAGGTCGGGGTGTGTGCGGGAAGCGCATTCGCGCGCCCGTGCCGCTCCATTCGCCGTCGTCTCGTGTCCGAGGAGAACCCATGCTCTCGCCCGCCTTATGTGTGCTCTGGCTCCAAGTCGCAGATCCCATCCCTCCCGTGGTCCCCATGCCCGCCGACCCCGTACCGCCCGTCGTCACTCCTGAGGCGGCGCGCGCCCCCGGCAGCGGCCTGCTCAACCCCGCGCTGTCGATCATCCTCGACGGCACGTTCGGCTACTACGGCCGCAACGCCGGCGACTTCCCCGCGCTCGGCCTGCCGGTCGCCGGCGACGATCCGTCCGACGCCCGCCAGGGCTTCAACATCCAGGAGCTGGAGATCGCCGCGCAGTCCGCCATCGATCCTTACCTCGAAGGCGCGGTTTTCCTGACCATCCCCAACCTCGAAGGCATCGAGGTCGAGGAGGCTTACCTGGTGACGACCGCGTTGCCCGGCAACCTGCAGGTCAAGGCGGGCACGTTTCGCTCGCAGCTCGGCCGCAACAACACCCAACACCTGCACCTGCAAAACTTCACGCGCCGGCCGCTCATGACCGCGCTGATGTTCGGCGGCGACGGATTCCGCGGTCCGGGCGCGCAGCTGTCGGTGCTGCTGCCGACGCCGTGGTTCGCCACCTTGTACGGTGAAGCGTTTGGCATCAGCGCGCCCGAGGCGCCCGCCGGGGTGTTGACGTTCGGCGGCGGCGGTCGGCTCGGCCCCGCGAATCTCACCTACAGCGCCGTGCTCGAGCAATTCTTCGAGCTCGGCGAGTCGACGTCGATCCTGCTCGCCGCCAACGTCGCCACCGGCAAGGCCTACGACTGCCTGGGCACCTCCCCGTGCGATCCGACGATGGTCGCGAGCCCGCGCAGCACGCTCTACGGCGGTGATCTGTTTTTCAAGTGGAAGCCGCCGAACACGGCGGCGACCTACGCCAGCCTGCAGTGGACGACCGAATACTTCGCGCGCAGCCTCGCGGGCGGCGGGCCCACCGAGGGCGTCGCCTACACCGAGCCCGTGCTTCAGATCGCGCGTCGGTTTTATCTGGGCGCGCGGTTCGACGTCACCGGGCTGCCGGCGGGACCGAACCTGCCACGCCGCTACGGCTACGCGGGCTCGCTGACGTTCGCGCCCAGCGAGTTCTCGCGTTTTCGGCTCTACGCGCAGGAGCTGACCGGATCGGGCGTTCCGTCGACCACGGTCGTGTTTCTCCAGGCCGAGTACTCGATGGGCGCGCACGGCGCGCACCCGTTCTAAGGAGGATGGTCATGCGATTCATCTCCAGAGTCATCGGGGTTCTCGTGCTGGCCGTCGCGAGCGTTGCCGTCGGCGCCGGGCCTGCGCACGCCAAGCTGCGCGTGGTCACCAGCATCGAGACGTTGGCGGATTTCACGCGTCAGGTGGGCGGCGATCGGGTCGACGTCACGGCGCTCGCGCGCGGCTACCAGGATCCGCACTTCATCGACGCCAAGCCGTCGCTGGTGCTGGCGCTCAACCGCGCCGACGCGCTCGTGTACGTGGGGCTCGATCTCGAGATCGGCTGGTTGCCGCCGCTTGTCCAGCAGTCCCGCAACCCGCGCATCCAGCGCGGTCAGCCCGGCAACATCGACGCGTCGACCGCGATCAAGCCCGAGGACATCCCCAACGTCCCCGCCAATCAGCTGCGCGCGCTCGGCGACATCCACCCGCTCGGGAACCCGCACTACTGGTTGCCGCCCGACAACGCGCGCGCGGTCGCGCGCCTCGTCGCGCAGCGCCTCACCGCGCTCGACGCCGCAGGCGCGGACGCGTATCGGATCGCGCTCGCGGCGTTCGAGCAGCGCCTCGACGCCAAGCAGAAGGAGTGGGCGAAAACCGCGGCGCCACTGCGCGGGACGCGCGTCGTCACCTACCACAAGAGCTGGTCGTACGTCGCGCGCTGGCTGGGCTTGCAGGAGATGGGTTACGTCGAGCCCAAGCCCGGCACGCCGCCCACGGCGAACCACACCGCCCAGCTCATCGAGCTGATGAAAAAGTCGAACGTCCGGTTGGTCGTCGTCGAGTCGTTCTACCCGAGCGGCCTGGCGCGGTTCGTCGCCGAAAACGCACACGCGCGTCTGGTGGCGGCGCCGTCGGACGTGGGCGCCGCGCCGGCCATCAAGTCCTACTTCGATCTCGTCGATGCCGTACTAGCCGCTCTGTCGCGCTGAGTCGGAATCGCTCCGAAGTCCGCGCCTCGCAGCTGGTACCATGCTTGCACGGGTGTCGAGGCAATGTCGTCGACGAGATCACTTCGCTTTTCACCGCCGCTCACGCTGTGCGCGGCGTTGCTCACCCTGAGCGCCGGCTGCTCATTCGTTTTCGTCGACGGGCCGCCCGCCAACCACAAGAAGATGCCGTTCTTCACTTGCACGCCGAGCAACACGCTGCCGGTCGTGGACCTCGTGATCGGGGGCGTGCTCGCCGCTTCGACGGTGGGTCAGCTCGACAGCGGCAGTAGCAGCAGCACGGGCAGCTCGACGAACACGGCCACGGTCGCCGTCGCCGTCGGTGAAGCGGCGTTGTTCGCGGCGTCCGCGATCTACGGGTTCGGTAAGACCTCCGCGTGTCGCGAGGCCAACGCCGAGCTGATGGCGCGGCTGCCGGCGGGCCCGATGGGTCCGCCATCCGGGTTCGCGCCCGGGTACGCCGCGCAACCGCAGGTCCCCTATGATCCGTGGGTTTCGCCTCCGCCGGCTGCGTTTGCCGCGCCGCCGCAGCCGCCGCCGCAGCAGGTCAAACCGGCGCCGGTCGCGCCCAAACCGCCCGCCACCGACGACGAGACGCCCCATTCCCAGACGGGGAAACCCTGACATTTGTGTCCGATGTTCCTCAGTCCTGTCGCCGGTCGAGCCCACACAACCGCGGCGCCCAGACCGGCGTTTGCACCCAACCCTGGTCCCATGATTGCACCAAGGCGGAACACTCCATGACAAACCTCACCCGCACCACGTTGCTTTCGTCCCTGATCGCCGTCGCCGTTCTGGCGCTGCCCGCGGTCGCGTTGGCCGCGCCGCGAACGGTCGCGGTGCTGCCGCCGTCGGGCGACAACGTGGCGCCGACGATCCTATCGGCCTCGAACGAGCTGCTCAAGGATCACCTCCAGCGTACCGGCGCCTACACCGTCGTATCGGTGCCCGCCGGGGGCCAGCCCGCCGACGAGGCGACCGGCGCGCAAGCCGCCGAACAGGCACGGGCGCTCGGCGCCGAGCAAGCGATCGTCCTGCGCGTCACCCACTTCGGGTCGTCGGCGCGCATCCGGCTGAACGCGTACTCGGCCGCGAACGGCGCGGTCGTCTACTGGGACAGCACGGTGATCTCGGGCGGGCCGGACGAGCTCGACACCGTGATCCAGCGGCTCGTGCACGCGATGCAGATCGGCAAGCCGGTGCGCGAAAGCGCGGAGATCGACACGGTCACCGACAAGGAGACCTATAACCTCAACCGGCGCACCGCCAACAAGTCGTTCGGCGTGCACCTTTTCACGCTGCTGCCGTTCAACACCGCGGGCGGGTCGTTCAGCGCGGTGCCGGGCGGCGGCATCTTCTGGCTCTACGACGCGCGGTCGTGGATGGCGGACATCGCGCTCGATGCCGGCGGACACTCGGGGCGCTCGTATCTCGCGGCGGCGATCGGTGGCTACTACCCGCTCTTGCGTGAGGACTTCACGCCCTACTTCGGCGGCGTTGTGCGCTGGGCGGGCATGGACCTTGGCGGCCGCGGGGCGAGTGGCATCAGCTTCCAGCCCACGGCGGGCATCCTGCTCGGGCGGCTGTCGACGGTGCAGTTGCGGGCGGAGGTGGGCTATTTCATCAACACGTTCGCCGAGTACCCAGACACGACGACGACTTTGCCTCCGACGACCACCCCGCCCGACACGAGCGGCCACTATAGCCACGGCATCAGCATCACCGTCGGTCTCGGGTTTTAGCGGCGCGAGGCGGCGGCTCACACCGCGCGGGCGAGAGCGAGGACGTGGATCTCGCTGGCGCCGGCGCGGAGGAGGGCTTCGGCGCATTCGGTGAAAGTGGCGCCGGTGGTGAAGACGTCGTCGACGATGAGGACGCGGCGGCCGTGGATACGGGCGGCGTCGCCGACCGCGAACACGCCGGCGACCTCGGCGAGCCGAGCGGCGGGGCCGCTGTGGCCGAGCTCGCGGGTGGCGCGGATGCGGTGGAGGACGTTGGCCTCGAGGTGAGGGAGACCGCCTGCGGGCCGGTGCGCGGGCATCTGTTTGAGCCCGCCCAGCGCGCCGCGGGCGAGCTCGAGCGCCTGGTTGAAGCCGCGTGCCCGAAGCCGCTTGATGTGCAGCGGCACAGGCACGACGACGTCGGTGGCGTCGAATCGACCACGCCGCAGGATCTCGGCCAGGGTCGGGACCATCGCGCGCGCCAGCCGCCGCGCGAGATACCGGCGACCGCCGTGTTTCATTCGCAGCAACGCCTCGGCGATCGCCTCGCCGTACTCGAAGCCGGCGCGCGCCGAAAGGAACGGGAACGGCACGCGCAAGCAACGGGCGCAGCGCTTGCCGTCGAACACGAGATCGCGCGGGGCATCGGTACGTGGCAGCGCGCACCCCGAACACACGCCCGATAGCGGACTCACGGATAGCTGGCACGGGCCACAGAACAGCAGCTCGTCGGGCACCGGGCGATCACACGCGACACAGGCGGCGGGCCAAACCAGCTCGAGCGATTTCTCGACCAGCGACGTCAGCAACATGCGCCCGTTATCGGGCCCGACCCGACGCGGTTGCTAGCCGCTCTCGCGCGAATCGCTCGTCGCGGGAGGTTCGGAGGGAGGGTGGGGCCCCCACCATTCCCCCTCCGATTAGATCATTCGGGCGCGAACAGGCCGCGGCGCAGGTAGGTCGGCTTGTCGAACTCCGACTCCTCGACGCCGAGCTCGTCGTTCGAACGCTGCCCGGGCATCTGCGACGACGCCCGGCGGCCGAGTGGCGCGGTCACGCCCGCCGAAGCGGGGCGAATGACGGGACGGTCCATGCGCTCGGCCGGTGTCCACTCGGCGCCCGGCTGCTGGGGCATGGGCGGCGGCGTCGCGCCGAGCGCGGCCGGCGGCACCTGCTCCATGTTCATGTAGAACTCGTCGAGGTTGATCGCCTCGGCGGGCGGCTCGGGCCGCGCCATCGGCGCGCCGTAGCCGCCACGCGGGGTCGGGCTCTGGGCCATCATGGCCGCCGCGTGGGCAGCGAAGCCGCGGTCGGGCTGCATCGGGAGCGCCATTTGGCCCTCGCGGCCGCGCGCGTGGTGGACGCGGCCGGGCGGGGGCGGCGTCGGCTGCTCGTTCGCGTGCTGCGCGAACCCGGTCGCGATGACGGTGATGCGAACCTGGTCGCCAGCGTGGGCGTCGATCACCGAACCGAAGATGATGTTGGCGTCGGGGTCCGCGGCCTCCGCGATCAGGCTGCAGGCCTCGTTCATCTCGGCCAGCGTCAGGTCGGGCCCGCCGGTGATGTTGAGCAGGATGCCGGTCGCGCCGTTGATCGACACGTCCTCGAGCAGCGGCGAGCTTATCGCCTGCTGCGCCGCCTCGATCGCGCGCTTGTCGCCGGCGCCGTAGCCGGTACCCATCAGCGCGCGGCCCATGCCGGTCATGATCGTGCGAACGTCCGCGAAGTCGACGTTGATGAGGCCGGGCGCGATCACGAGGTCGCTGATGCCGCGCACCGCATTGAGGCAAACGTTGTCGACCATCACGAACGCGTCCTTGAGGGTCATCTTCATGCCGGCGAGCGACACCAGCCGGTCGTTCGGGATGACGATCAGCGCGTCGACCGCCTTGGACAGCTCGGCGATCCCCGCGGTCGCCTTTTTCTTGCGCTGCGAGCCCTCGAACGCGAACGGCTTGGTCACCACGCCGACGGTGAGCGCGCCGATGTCGCGCGCCACCTGGGCGATGACCGGCGCCGCGCCCGTGCCGGTGCCGCCGCCCATGCCGGCGGTGACGAACACCATGTCGGCGCCCGCCAGCGCCTCGGCGACCCGCTGCGCGTCCTCGAGCGCGGCCGCGCGGCCGATCTCGGGGTTCGCGCCGGCGCCGAGCCCTTTGGTCAGCGTCTTGCCGAGGTGGACCTTCACCCCGGCGAGGCTCGCCTCCAGCACCTGGCAGTCCGTGTTGGCGACGATGAAATCGACGCCCTCCACGCCAGCCTCGATCATCGAGTTGAGGGCGTTGCCGCCCCCGCCGCCGACGCCGATCACCTTGATGACGGGACGGCCCGGGCCCTGAGCTTCGTCGTCGAATTCGAGCATGGGAGACTCCTCCACAAGATCGATCCCATGACTCACTCGACGACGCTAATTTTTCACCTACTTTTCCGACGGTGAACCCGCGCTAAAACCGCTGAACACATGCGCCGTGTCTGGTGGGATTACCGAGGAGGTCCATGACCATGCGCATTCGGCCGACGTCGATCGTGTTGCTGCTGACGGCGGGCGCCTCCGCCGCCGCGGCCCCGGATGACCCGACCCAAACCGCGCGCGACCGCATGGTGGACGAACAGCTCGTCGCCCGCGGCATCAAGGACGCCTCCGTGCTGGCGGCGATGCGGCGCGTGCCACGCCACGAGTTCGTGCCCGAGCCGGTACGCCGCCTCGCCTACGCCGACCGCCCGCTACCCATCGGGTTCGAGCAGACCATCAGCCAACCCGCGGTCGTCGCGCGCATGACCGAGCTGACGGGGGTTCGCCGCGGCAGCCGTGTGTTGGAGATCGGCACCGGCTCGGGCTACCAGACCGCTGTGCTCTCGGCGATGGGCGCGGAGGTCTACACGATCGAAATCGTCGCGCCCCTCGGCGAGCGGGCGGCGAGGCTGCTCGCGCGCCTCGGCTACGGCAACGTCAGGACCCGCATAGGGGACGGCTACCGCGGCTGGCCCGAGGCCGCGCCGTTCGACGCCATCTTGGTGACCGCCGCGCCCCCGCGCGTCCCCGAGCCGCTCAAGCGGCAGCTCAAGCGCGGCGGGCGGCTCGTGATCCCGGTGGGCGACGTGGAGCAGGAGTTGCGTGTGCTCACCCGCACCCGCTTCGGCTGGGAAGAACGCACGGTCATCCCGGTCGCGTTCGTGCCGATGACCGGCGAGGCGCAGCGACCCGCGCCACCGACGCCGCCGACACAAAGGTAGGATCCGCCGCGGGCGCGACCGCCCGAGCTGCACGAATGCGCGTACGCGGTGCGAGAGGCGCAGCGGCCGCTGGTTTGAAGCATCCGGTTGACAATGCTCTTCATGTACAGCAATATGCTGTACATGAAGACGAGGGTCACATTCAGGATCGCCAAGGAGCTCGCGAGCTCGCTCCGCGACCTGCCGAATCAAACGGCGTTTGTCGAGGAGGCGCTGCGCGGCGCGCTCGGAAGGACGTGCCCGACCTGTGAGGGTTCGGGGCGAATCCGGCGGTCGTCGATTGCCGTCTCCGACTTCAAAGAGAAGACGCTTCCGCGACTCGATCGCCAGGGCGCGCTTCAACTCAAGAGTCTGGTCCAACTCGGGCGTGAGCTGGCGGCTAGCAAGCTGGATCTCGCCCGGCGAGGCCGCGCGCCGGGATTCGAGTTTTCTCTTCAGCGCGGTCGCAATGTCCTGCTGCGGGGAACGCTCGCCGGCGGGGCCACCACTTTGAACCCGAACTGAGAGGCCGCTCGATGGCATACGTGATCACCCGCCTCTGCCGAGACTGCGTCGATACGGCCTGCGCGTCGGTCTGCCCCGAGCCCGACTGCATCCTGGAGCACCGGCCGCCAAATGGGGCACCTACCCTGCCCAATCAGCTGTTCATCAACCCCGAGGTCTGCATCGACTGCGGCGCCTGCGAGCCCGAATGCCCGTGGGAAGCGATTCTCCCCGACGACGACCTTCCGGCGACGTTCGCGGCCGACATCGCGCTGAACGCGATCACCGCAGAGCGGCCCGACGAATTCGAGGAGGCAACCACGCGGCCCCATCGAAAGCCTACCGCCGAAGAAGTCGAGGCAAACAAGCGACGCTGGCAGTCGGCGAACGCGACCGCGGACGCTAGTCTCCTCGAAGCACCAACTTGAATCGGCGATAGTGCCGCGGGGAGTCCCCGGTTCCAAAGAGGCTAGAACGCGCTCGACAACGAGCGGCGGAGGCGGGAGAGCAGTCCGCCGCGCTTGACCGGGGCGTCGGAGGGGCGCTCGGACAGCTGGCGGGCGATGCCGTATTGCACGAGGCCGACCGCGGTCGAGAACGTCGCGCTGCGGACCACCTCGGCGAGGCCGCCGACGCCTTTGGGTACGCCCCGCCGCACCGGGATGCCGAGCGCGTCCTCGCCGAGCTCGGTCATGCCCGCGAGCTCGGTGGTGCCGCCGGTGATGACGGCGCCCGACGCGAGCAGGTCCTCGCAGCCGAGGCGGATGATCTCGGCCTTGACGAACGAGAAGATCTCCTCGAGGCGGGGCTGGATGATGTCGCGGCAGAGCGTGTGGCGGGAGATCACGCGCGGGGCGCGCCCGCCCACCGACGCGACCTCGAGCGTCTCGTCGTCGCCGACCATCGACGCGAGCGCGCAGCCGGAGCGGATCTTGATCTTCTCGGCTTCGTGCGGCGGCGTGCGCAGCCCGAACGCGATGTCGCTCGTCAGCTGGTGGCCACCGATCGGGATCACGCTGGTGTGCGCGACCGCGCCCTCGGTGAAGATGGCGATGTCGGTGGTGCCGCCGCCGATGTCGACCAGCGCGACGCCGAGGCCCTTCTCGTCCTCCTCCAGCACCGCTTCGCCCGACGCCAGCGGCTCGAGCACGATGTCCAGCACCTCGAGGTCGCAGCGCGTGCAGCACTTGATGATGTTCTGCGCGGCCGCCGCCGCCGCGGTCACGATGTGGACGCGCGCCTCGAGGCGCACGCCGCACATGCCGAGCGGCTCGCGCACGCCGTCCTGGCCGTCGATCTTGTACTCCTGGGGCAGCACGTGAACGATGTGGCGGTCGACCGGCAGCGCGATCGCGCGCGCCAGCTCGAGCACCTTGGCGACGTCGGTGGGCCGGACTTCCTTGTCCTTGACCGCGACCGTGCCGGTCGAGTTCACGCCCTTGATGTGCCCGCCCGCGATGCCGACGTAGACCTGCGAGATCTCGCAGCCCGACATGCTTTCGGCTTCGAGGATCGCCTGTTTGATCGACGCCACCGTCGAGTCGATGTTGACGATCACGCCCTTTTTGAGGCCGCGCGAAGCGTGGGTGCCGACGCCGATGATGTCGAGGCCGTCAGGGCCCAATTCGCCGACGACCGCCGCGATCTTGGTCGTCCCGATGTCGAGCCCGACGACGATGTCGGAGGATCTCCGGGGCATGGTTTGGACAATCTTCGCCGGGTTTGGCGATAGACCGAAATTTTTTGCCTGTTCGGCTTCGCGGCTAGCGGGGAGGGGCGGTTCCGCCGCCGCCGTCGCCGGCCGGTTGGCTGCCGATGCAGTTGCTGAACACGAGCGAGGCGTTGTCACACGCGGGCACGCTGATAGAGCCTTGCTGGCAGGCCAGCGGCGCGGTCGTGATACAGGCGAGGACCGCCCGGAACTCGGCCTGGCAGCCGGGGAAGGTCGTCTCGGTCGCCGCGCAATCGGACGCGCAGCTGGCGCCGTCGGCCTCGGGACAGGCGGATTGGATGCGGGCGCATACGCGCGCGCACGCCTGCGCGGTGCTGCCGCCCCCGGGAGCGGTCTCGCCGTTGCCGGTCGCGGGCTCGGTGGCGGTTGCGCCCGCCGGCTCGGTTCCGAACGGATCGAACGGCGTCGCCGGCCCGCCGCCACCGCCCGAACAGCCGCCCGCGAGGGCGGCCGCTGCGATGGATGCACACGAGAGCAGCAGGGCCTTCATGACAGCTTCAGAAATAGTACCGGGCGGCGACGTTGCCGGCGAAGATATCCCAGGGATTGTTCTGGACCGTCGTCGAGACGCCGAGCGTCGTATCGCTCTGGGTCGTGCCGCTCCCGTCGGAGCTGTACTTCCGCACCTCGAACTGCACCCCCACCGTGGTGCTGAGCGCGAGCTGCGGGATCCCGATGAAGCCGAAGAATAGCTCGAAGCCGGTGCGTAGGCCGATGTCGGCGCGCGTGCCGCTGAAGTCGATCGCGCCGGCCCCGGTGCCGGTCGAGGTCTGTCCGTGCGCGATCGCGACGAACGGAATCACTTGAAAGCTGACGTGGCGATGCGTCGACAATGCGAATGGCAGGCCGCCCTGGACGATGAACCCGTAGAGGCTGTTCTTGTCGAGGCTGACGCCCCCGCTCGTGCTCGAGCCACCCGACCACGCGAAACCGAGCGCGAGGTCGACGCCGAACGTGGGGCTTGACCAGTAGCGGAAGCCGATCGCCGGCACCGTGATGTCGACGCCGTTCGCGGACAGCCCGACCGGCACCTGGCTGAATCCGGCGTACCCGATCGCCCAGCGGCGCGCTTCGACGTCGAGGTCGGACGCGATTGGGCGCGCTCCGGCGAGCTCAGGCTCGACCACGGCCACGCGGACCGGGGCGGGGGTAGGTGGCGCCGGCACGGGCGGGGATGGGGTCGCGTCCTCCGCCGCTGAGCTAGGCGCGGTGGGTGTCACGGTGGGAACGTCCGTGGCGGGCGGCGGGGACACCTGCGCGTGCGCCAGCTTGGACCACGCTGTTGCCAGCACCAGCGCACAAGCAGCGCCAGCAACCCAGCAGCCCAAACCTCCTGCGAGCCCTCGTCTCATGCCGGCCTCCTCGAGTGGGTGACGTCGCCACGGTACCCCGGCGCCACTCCGCTAGCCAAAATCGCGTGAGCGTAGACCGGCTAAGACCGGCTTTGCCGGTCGGAGCTCATCGCGGGAGGCGCGGAACCCTCCCGGGGTTCCGATGGTAATGACTAGCGGGGGGCCAAACGCACGGTCACGCGATCGGCGGAGGGGCCGTCGAGGAACACGGTGTCGAGACGGCTTGGGCCGCGCGTGCCGGTCGCGCCCAGGATGCGGTCCAGCCGGGCCAGCTTGCCGGCGAAGTCGCCGCGGCCGACGCGAATCTCGCCGCCGCCGTCGAACAACACCAGCGAGAACCCGACCCGCGGATCGACGTGGATCTCGGACAGCCGCGGGCGCTCGGCGCCGTATTCGTTCACGAGCGCGAGCGCCTCGCGAAACACGGCCTCGCTGGTCACGCGCAGCGCGGCGTACTGTTCGCGGGTAACGCCCGTGATGACCGCCAGCGGCTCCGCTTCCTCGAGCGTGGCACGCTTGAACGGGCGGCCGGCGTCGTCCAGCAGGTAGAGCGCGCCGATGAGCGCGCTGGCCGCGGCGTGATGCTCGACGACGTCGATCACGAGCACGGAGGGCAACTCGCGGCGCACGCGCGCCGACGCGATCCAGGGATGGTTGGTCAGCGCGGCGGCGACGCGGTCGGGGTCGACGGCCAGCAGCCGGTCGCCGGGCCGGATCCCGGACAGCGTCCGGATCTCGTCCGCGGCGACGTGTTCGGTCGCGCCCACACGGATGTCGCGGACGGCGAACCGAGGCGAGGCGATGACGTGGCGGATGAGCTGCCGGCCCGCGAAGCCCGCGCCCGCGACGAACGCGAGCACGGCGAGCACGCGGCCGACCACGATGAGACGTCGTCCGAGGGCGCGAAGCCCGTCGCCGACCACAGCGGCGACCGATACGGGGGCCACCAGGATGCGGCGGTTGGAACGGCGCCGGAACCAGCCGCGTCGCGGCGGGTGGAGGTCGACGACAATCCGGGCTTCGTCGTCGGCGGTTTGGGGCGCGCTCACGGTCCCACCCCCGACGTCGAGGCGGCGCCGCCCAAGAGCGTGAGCAGCTCTCCCGCGACCGCGGTGACGTCGCCAGCGCCCAGGCACAGCACGAGGTCGCCCGGCCGCGCGGTGTCGGCGAGCGCGCGTGCGAGCGCCGGGCGGGCGACGTGGCGGGCGCGCGCGCCGGCGGCGAAGGTCGCGAGCAGGGCGCGGGTGTCGACCCCCGCGATCGGAGGCTCGCCCGCGGCGTACACATCGGTGAGCAGGAGCTCGTCGGCGCCCGCCAGCGCGGGCGCGAACTCGGCGAGCAGATCGCGCGTGCGTGTGTAGCGGTGAGGTTGGAACGCGACCACGACCCGCCGGCCATGGAGGCGCGCGGCCGCGATCGTCGCCGCGAGCTCGGTCGGGTGGTGGCCGTAGTCGTCGATGACCAAAACGCCCTTGGCCTCGCCGCGCACGGAGAACCGGCGGTCGACGCCCTGGAACCCGGCCAATGCCTCACCCGCCTGCGGCAGCGGAACCCCGAGGAAGTCGGCGACGCACAGCGCCGCGAGCGCGTTTTGCGCGTAGTGAACGCCGGGCATCCGCACCTGCGCGTCGCCCGCGAGCCGGCCGCGCACGCGGACCCGGAACCGTGTGCCGGTCGGACCGGCGTCGAGGATCTCGCCGCGCCAATCGCCCGTGGAGAGGCCGTAGCTCTGGTGCCGCTTGCCGAGGCGGGACGAAAGCCGCGCGGCCGTAACGTTGTCCGCGCCGATCACGACCAATCCATAGAAAGGCACCTTCTCGGCAAAGTCCAAAAACGCATCTTCGAGGGCCTCGAGGGACCCGAAGTGGTCGAGGTGCTCGCGGTCGATGTTGGTGATGACCGCGACGGTGGGGAACAGGTGGCGGAACGAGCCGTCGGACTCGTCGGCCTCGGCGACCAGGATCTCGCCCTGCCCGAGCCGCGCGTTCGAGCCGAACGCGCGCGCCTTGCCGCCGATCACCGCGGTGGGGTCGAGTCCGGCTTCGGCGAGGATGACGGCAATCATCGTGGTCGTGGTCGTCTTGCCGTGACTGCCGGCGATCGCGACGCCGTCCTTGACCCGCATCAGCTCGCCCAACATCTCGGCGCGCGGGATGACCGGGATGTCGCGGGCGCGCGCGGCGAGGATCTCCGGGTTGTCGGCGCGGACCGCGCTCGATACCACGACCACGTCGGCGCGGGCGACGTTGTCCTCGGCGTGCCCGATCGCGATCCGGGCGCCCAGCGTCGCGAGCCGGCGCGTAACCTCACCCTCGCGCAGGTCCGATCCCGACACCGGGTAGCCGAGGTTCAGCAGCACCTCGGCGATCCCGGACATGCCGATGCCGCCGATGCCGACGAAGTGGATCGCGACCTTTCGCTTCCCGAACACGCTACCTTTGTAACGCGTAATCGCGTCGAGCGGAGCGCGGCTTTGCCGCGCGGAGCTCATCGCGGGGGGCGCGGGACCCTTCGAGGGTCCCGAAGTAGATCAACGGCGCGCGATGGCGCCTAGCTCGGCGACGATGTCCCGTGTCGCGTTGGGACGTGCCAGCGTTGCCATCGCCGCGCACATCGCGGTGTGGCGCGCCGGATCGCCGAGGATGTCGTCGATCAGATCGGCGAGCCGCGTCGCCGAAGCGTCCTGCTGCGGCAGCAGCAGGGCACCGCCCGCGGCCTCGAACGACACCGCGTTGCGCGTCTGGTGGTCGTCGGCGGCGGTGGGCAATGGGATGAGGATCGCGGGGCGGCGCATGATCGCGAGCTCCGCGAGCGTCAGCGCGCCCGCGCGCGCGACCACCACCGCAGCGTCGGCGAGGACGGCGGGCATGTCGTCGATGAATGCACGCACGTCGACGCGGTTCTCGTAGCCGAGCGCAGCGTAGTGGACTTGCATGCGTTCGACCTCGTCGCCGCCGGTCTGGTGCACGATCGGGCGCAGCCGCCCCCGGGCGTCGAGCACCCGCACCATCCCCGCGGCGAGCTCGTTCACGGCGTGCGACCCTTGGCTGCCGCCGAGGATCAGGATCGATTGTCCCGAGCCCACCGCCGCCGCCGCGCGGTCGAGGAATTGTCGGCGCACCGGGTTGCCGACGACGCGAATCTTGTGGCGCGCGAACGGCGCCGCCGCCTCTTCGAACGCGACGAAAACCCGGCTCGCGAACCGCCCGAGGATGCGGTTGGTGAAGCCCGCGTAGCTGTTCTGCTCGATGATGGCCATTGGCACGCGGCGCATCGCCGCCGCGAAGCCGAGCGGTCCCGAGGCATAGCCGCCGACGCCGAGCACGACGTCGGGCTGGTGACGGCCGAGGATGCGGTGCGATTCCATCACCGCGCCCGGCAGCCGCCCGAGCCCGCGCATCGTGCCCGCAAAACCCATGCGTTTGAGTCCGCTCACGCGGATGAGCTCGAGGGGAAACCCCGCCTTCGGAACCGCCTTGTTCTCGAGCCCGCGTGCGGTGCCGACGAACACGACCTCGCTGCCCGCGACCGCGCGCACTTCCTCCGCCACGGCGATGCCGGGGTAGAGGTGGCCGCCGGTTCCTCCCCCCGCGATCAGCAGCTTGAGGGGCCGCGCCACGCTCGACGCGATCATCGTGGAACTTCGACGACGATTCGGGGCCCGGTGTCGAGCCGGCGGTTCGCCCCCTTCTGCCGCCGCGCCGACGGAAACAGACCCTCGTGAGGTTCGGGGTTGCGCGCCGAAATGTTGGCGAGCACGCCACCGGCGAACAGGCTCATGATCAGCGAGGTGCCGCCGTAGCTGATGAACGGAAGCGGCAAGCCCTTGGTCGGCAGCGAGCCCAGCACGACGCCGATGTTGACGAGCGCTTGCAACCCGAACATCGCGCTGATGCCGAACGCCAGGTAGGTCCCGAACGCGTCGCGGGCTCGGAAACCCGCGCGCAGGCCGCGCCAAACCAGGACCACGAACGCGGCGATCACCCCCAGGATGCCGAGCAGGCCCAGCTCTTCACCGACGATGGAGAGGATGAAGTCGGTGTGCGCCTCGGGCAGAAAGAACAACTTCTGGCGGCCGTCGCCGAGCCCTAGCCCGGTCACGCCGCCCGAGCCGACGCTGATCAGCGACTCCGTTATCTGGTAGCCGACGTCGCGCCGGAACGCCCACGGGTCGAGGAACGCCAGCATGCGTCGCATGCGGAACGGCGTCGAGACGATGAAATTCCACCCCGCGGGCGCCGCGACCAGCAGCGCGAGAATGATGTAGCTCGTGCGCGTGCCGGCGACGAACAGCAGGCAGAGCGCGACCGCGCCGAAGATCGCGGCGGTGCCGAGGTCCGGCTGCTTGAGCAAGAGACCCATCATGATGCCGGTGACCAGCAGCGGCGGCAGGAACCCCACCGAGAACACCCGGACCTTCTCGGCCTTGCGCGCGAGCAGCGTCGCCAGGTACACGCACAGCGCCAGCTTGGCCAGCTCACTCGGCTGGAACGACAGCGGGCCAAGTCGAAACCAGCGGATTGCGCCGCCGACACGGGTGCCGATCTTCAGCACCAGCAAGAGCGATCCGATGCTCGCGAACAGGAGCGGGTACGCGAACCGGCGATACACCGAGTAGTCGACGCGCATCGCCACCGTCATCGCGCCCACGCCCAGCATCGCGTAGACGACCTCGCGCTTGAGGAAGTAGGTGGCGTCGCCGTACTTCTTCGCCGCGAACACGGCCCCGGCCGAGAACACCATCACCACACCGAACGCCGCCAGCGCGAGCACCGTCCCGACCAGCACGCGGTCGACGCCCACCTCGCTCGGCCGCAGCGCCGCGGTGCCGGTCGTCGGTGCCGCCGAAGCGGCGTCGAACAGTCGGCCGAACCTCACCTGGAGGTCGGCCCACACCTCGCGCGCGCCAGCGATCACGCGGCCGGGACGCTTGGCCTCGCTGAGGCGCGCCTCGAGCGCAGCCGCCGCCTCACTGGGAGCCCGGCGCCCGGGCCGACGCGCCGTCCGCTTCACGAGCCGGCCTCCGCCGGCAGCCGTGCCACCGCGGCGCGGAACACCTCGGCGCGGTGGGCGTAGTCCCGGAACATATCGAAGCTCGAGCACGCGGGCGACAGCACGACCGCGTCGCCCGGCCGTGCGAGGCTACGCGCGATCGAGACCGCCGACTCCATGCTGTTGGCGCGCGCGACCGGCACCCGGCCCACGAACGCGGCTTGAATCTTTTCGGCCGCCTCGCCGATCAGCACCGCGGCGCGGCCCACCCGCGCGAGCGCCTCCGCGAGCGGGCCGTAGTCGCCGCCTTTGTCGCGGCCGCCGGCGATCAGAACCACCGGGCGCGGGAAGCCTTCCAGCGCCGCCACCACCGCGCCGACGTTGGTGCCCTTCGAGTCGTCGTAATAGCCGACGCCGCCGGTCTCGGCGACGAGCTCCATCCGGTGCGCGAGCGGGCGGAACGCGCGCAGCGCCGCCTCGGCCTGCGGGCGGGTCGCGCCCGCGAGGCGCGCGGCCAGCAGCGCGGCGAGCGTGTTGGCCTGGTTGTGACGGCCGACGAGGCCGGGCAGCAGCGCCGGGTAGCGTTCGAGATCCGCGCCCGGGAGCGCGATCACCAATGCGTCGCCGTCGAGATAGCCGCCGTGGTCACCCTCGGGCAGCACGCGGGTCACCGAGAACCCGACCCGGCGGCTCGCGAACCCTTCGCTCGCGCGCATCGCGAGCGGGTCGTCGGCGTTGACGACCGCGTGATCATGGGCGGTCTGGGCGGCGAAAATGCGCGCCTTGGCGGCCGCGTAGGCGTCCATCCCGGAATAACGATCGAGGTGGTCGGCGGTCACGTTGAGCAGCACAGCGACCCGGGGATGAAACGTGTCGGCGGTCTCGAGCTGGAAGCTCGACGCCTCGACCACCGCGAACCCATCGAGCCCGGCGGCGGGCGTTCCCACCGCCTCCGCGAGCGGCTCGCCCAGGTTGCCGCCCACGAAGGTGGGCCGCCCGGTCGCGCGCAGCATCTCGCCCGCCAGCGTGGTGGTCGTCGACTTGCCGTTGGTGCCGGTGATCGCGACCAGCGTGCTCGACACGAACCGCGACGCGAGCTCGAGCTCGCCCGTGATCGCGACGCCCGCGGCGCGCGCCGCCGACAGCTCCGGGATCTCGGGCACTCCCGGTGACAGGACGATGACATCGGCCGCGACGAACGTCTCGCGCCGGTGCCCACCGAGCTCGTGCACGACGCCCGCGGGCAACCCGCCGACGCCGGGGCCGAGCGCCTCGGCCGCCCGCGCGTCGGTCACCGTCACGCGCGCGCCATGTGCGGCGCAGAGCTGCGCCGCCGCGATCCCGGAGCGTCCGAGACCGACCACCAGAACCTTCTTGCCGCGGAGCGCAACGCTCATCTCACCTTCAGCATGGTGACCAGGCCTAGAATCGCGCAGGCGAACGACACAATCCAAAAACGCACCACGATCCGCGACTCGGGCCACCCGAGCTTCTCGAAGTGGTGGTGGATCGGCGCCATCAGGAAGATGCGCTTCTTGGTGCGCTTGTAGTAGCCGACCTGGATGATGTCGGACAGCACCTCGACCACGAACACGCCGCCGATGAGCGGCAGCGCCAGCTCGGTCTTGGAGGCGAGCGCCACGAACCCGATCGCGCCGCCCAGCGCCAGCGCGCCAACGTCGCCCATGAACACCTGCGCGGGGTGGGTGTTGAACCACAGAAAGCCTATGCCGGCCCCGCCTATCGCGCCGCAGAACACCGCCAGCTCGCCGGCGCCGGGCACGTGGGGCATACCGAGGTAGTCGGCGATGTTGAAGTTGCGCAACGTGGTGCCGGCCGCGTACGTCAGCAAGAGGTAGGTGAACGAGCAGATGATGACCGGCCCGATCGCGAGCCCGTCGAGGCCGTCGGTGAGGTTGACCGCGTTGGACTCCGCCATCAGCACGAACACGGCGAACGCGACGTACGCGACCAGCGGCAGCGCCAGCGAAGTGTGGTGGAAGTTGACCAGCGGCAGCGCGAGCCGCAGCCGCGACTCCATCGGCAGCGCGTCGCTCGTGTAGAGCCACGCCGCGGCGACCGCGCCGATCACCAGCTGGCCCAAGAGCTTGATCTTGCCGGGCAGTCCCTTCTTATTTTTCTTCGTGAGCTTGAGGTAGTCGTCGACGAAACCGATGGCGCCGTAGCCGACGGTGACCATCAGCGCCAGCCACACGAGCGTGCTGCGCAGGTCGCACCACAGCACCGTCGCGGTGGCGAGCGCCATGATGATGAGCGCGCCGCCCATCGTCGGCGTGCCTTGCTTGGACGCGTGCGAGGCCGGCCCGTCGTCGCGGATGAGCTCGCCCAGCTGGCGGGCACGCGCGCGGCGGATGAACCAGGGCGCGACCAGGAACGTGATGATGAGCGAGGTCAGCGTCGCGAGCGCGACTCGGGTCGAGACGTACCGGAACACGTTGAAGCCCGGAATCCGCTCGCGCAGCTCGTAGAACAGGTAAAACAGCATTCGTCAGTCCCCCCGCTCTCGCTGTTCGAGGGTGGGCGCGAGCCGCTCGCGCAGCGCTTCGACAGCGCGCTCGAGTCGCATCCCGCGCGAGGCCTTGACCAGGATCCAGTCGCCCGGTGACGACCACGACGCTACCTGCTTGGCGGCTTCCTCGGGCGACGCGAAGGTCATCGCGCGCGATACCGACAGCCCGGCGGCCTGGGCGCCGTCGACGGCGGCCCGCGCGAAGGCGCCCACGGCCGCCAGCCCCGCCAGCTTGGCGCCCGCCTCGCGGCCGAGATCGCGGTGTTGGGACTCGGCATCCGGGCCGAGCTCCAGCATGTCGCCCAGGATCGCGAACGCGTGGCCGTCACCGCCGCTGCCGGCCGCGGCGGTGTGGACAGCCGCCAGCGCCGCCCGCATCGACGCCGGGTTGGCGTTGTAGCAATCATCGAGAATGGTGCGTCCGCCCGCGGGCAGGGTGGACGACCGGTGCGCGGGCAGCTCGACGGTCTCGAGCGAGCGAGCCGCGGCCGCCGCCGGCACTCCGACCACCATCGCGACCGCGAGCGCGGCGGCACCGTTGCGCGCGTTGTGCGCGCCCGGGAGCGGCAGCCGGACGACCACCGGCAGGTCGCGGACCGCGTACCGGACCACGGCGCCGGCGGTCCCGGCGGGCACGACGTCCAGCACCCGCACGTCGCCGGTCGTGCGCGCGCCGAACCGAACCCGGCGCTCGGCGGGGACCTGCTCGGCCTGTGCGGCGATGAGCGCGTCGTCGGCGGGAAGCACCGCCACCCCACCGGGCGTGAGCCCGCCGTAAAGCTCGCCCTTGGCGCGCGCGACCTCTTCGATCGACCCCAGCGTCTCGAGGTGCGCGGCCGCCACGTTGGTGATGACGCCGACCTCGGGCCGCGCGATGTCGGCCAAGAGCGCGATCTCGCCGCGCGCGCGCATCGCCATCTCCAGCACCCAGGTCGATTCGCGCCCGCTCGCCGACAAGATGGTGAGCGGCAGCCCGACGTCGGTGTTGCGATTGCCGGGCGTCCGCATCACCGGACCGAGCGGCGCCAGCGCCGCCGCCACCAGCTCCTTGGTCGTGGTCTTGCCGTTCGAGCCGGTCACACCAATCACGCGTCCCTTGAACGTGTCGCGGACGGCGCGCGCGAGATCGGCGAGCGCGCGCCGCGGATCGTCGACGGAGATGACCGTGACCTGCTCGCAGCCCGCCGGGACGCCGCGGCCGCGCGCGACCACGACGCCCGCCGCGCCCGCCTCCGCCGCGGCCGCCGCGAAGTCGAAGCCGTCGACGCGCTCGCCGGGGAGCGCGAAGAACAGCTGTCCGGGCACGACCTCGCGGTTGTCGGTCGCGGCGCCGGCGAAGCTCGCGCCGCGCGACCCGGCGCGCTCGCGCGTCCCCTTCATCGCGGTCACGGCGAAGTCGAAGTGGTGTGTCGCCGCTTGGCTCATGGTGTTCCGATTGCGAACGCCGCTGCGGCTTCCTCGCGATCGTCGAAGTGGGTCTTGGTGGTGCCGACGATCTGGTAGTCCTCGTGCCCCTTGCCGGCGATCAGGACCACGTCGCCGGCGCTCGCCGCGCCGATGGCGAGGGCAATCGCCGCCCTGCGGTCGATTTCGACAAGCGTTCCGCGCTCGACAAGCGCGCCGCGGGCCGAGCTTCCGAGCGCCGTGGCGTCGAGCTCGCGCACGCCCGCCTTCGCCATCCCGACGACGATCTCGGCAACGATCGCGGCCGGATCCTCGGTGCGCGGGTTGTCGGAGGTGACGACGGCGAGGTCGGCGCCGCGCGCCGCGATCTCGCCCATCAGCGGCCGCTTGCCGCGATCCCGGTCGCCGCCGCATCCGAACACGGCGATCAGGCGCCTGCCCGGCGCTACCAGCGGCCGCATCGCCGCGATGGCACGCTCGAGCGCGTCCGGCGTATGGGCATAGTCCACCACGCACAGCACGCCGCGGTCGTTCGCCACCCGCTCCAGCCGGCCCGGTACCGCGACACGCGCGGCACCGGCGACGATGGCGTCCGCCGGCAGCTCGCGCGCGACCGCCATACCGACCGCGATTGCGAGGTTCGAGAGGTTGTATTCGCCCACCAGTGTCGACGCGATCTCGAGCCGTCCGAGCGGCGTCGCCAGCGTCGCGCGCGTGCCGTCCGCGCCCAGCGACCGCGCCTCGACGACCACGTCGGCGCCGCGCGCTTGCGCCCCGGCCCCGCGCGCGACCCGCACCCGTGCGGGCGCCCGGGCGCGCGCATCCATTCGGCGCCCGTCCTCGTCGTCCGCGAACGTCACCGCCACGCCCCGGCGGGCGTCGATCAGGCGCTCGAACAGGATCGCCTTGGCGTCGAAGTACCGCGCCATCGTTCCGTGGTAGTCGAGATGGTCCTGCGTCACGTTCGTCATCGCCGCCACCCGGAAGCTGCAACCGTCGAGCCGACCTTGCTCGAGCGCGTGTGATGATGCTTCTAACACGACGTCGGTCGTGCCCGCGCCCGCCATCTCGGCGATGAGCTCGTGAAGCGCCAGCGCACCCGGTGTGGTGAGCGGCGCCGGCCGGGCCCCACCCGCCCATGCCGCCGCGCGGTAGCTCACGGTCCCGATCACGCCCGGCGAGGCGCCGGCCGCTTGCAACATCTGTTCGAGGATGTACGTGGTCGTGGTCTTGCCGTTGGTGCCGGTCACCGCGGACAGCGCGGGCGCCGGAACGGTCGAAGCGCCCGCGCCCCGAAACCGATTGGCGGCCATGATCGCGAGCGCCCGGCGCGCGTTCGGGACCACGACCACCGCGCCCTTGAACGCCGCCAGCTCGGGCGGGGGCTCGCCTTCGAGCACAATCGCCGCCGCGCCCCGCGCCGCCGCGTCTGCCACGAACCGCCGGCCGTCGCTGCTCGCCCCCTGCACCGCCACGAACAGCTCCCCGGGCGCGACCAGCCGTGAGTCGTCGCGCACTCCGCCAACCCGCGCGTCTCGAAGGTTGCCGCCGCCGACGACGCGGGCGCCGTCTATCCCCACCAGCAGCTGGGACATCAACATGGGAACCCGGGGAGGGTTCCCAAACCCTCCCGCGACGCGCTCCGCGAGGCCAAGCCTCGCTTCGCCCACGCGAGGGTCATTCCCGCCGTCCGAACGCCAGCCGGCATACGACGCCGCGGGGCGCCGGCCCGGGAGCCGGCCGCTGCCGCACCGCCACGCCGGTGGCTCGCCCGTCGGCGTCTTCGAACGCCAGCTCGACGCCACTTCTGCGCGCGCTCTGGATCGCCTGGCCGAGGCTCATGCCACCGAAGTCCGGCACCATCACCCGCTCCGGGACGGGACGGCTTTGCCCGCCCTCGGTGCCGGCCACCTGGTCCCACGCCTCCGCGAGCGCCGGATCTTCGCCGAGCGCGTCGTCTTCGGGCGGCACGTCGGTGGGCGGCGACTCGTTCGCCGCCGCGTCCTCGCCGTCGGCCGCGGCCGTCACGATGTTGCCCTTCGCGCGCTTGCCGTCTTTGCCGTCTTTGCCGTCTTTGCCGTCTTTGCCGGTTTTGCCGTCTTTGCCGGTTTTGCCGTCTTGGCGCGCGCCGACCGCGGCAACCGCGCTCGCCGTCGGCGGCACGCGCAGGTAGCGCAGCGCCTCTTCCGCGATGTCCTTGAAGATCGGCGCCGCGACCGCGCCACCCAGGTGCCCGCCCTGCGGCTCGTCCACCACCACGATGATCGCCAGCCGCGGATCTTCGATCGGCACCACGCCCACGAACGACGAGATCCACTTGTCCGGGTCGTAGTGACCGTTGGCCACCTTTTGCGCGGTGCCGGTCTTGCCACCGACCGCGTAGCCGTCAATCGCCGCCTTGCGGGCGGTGCCACCTTGCTCGGTGACCCCACGCATGATGCCAAGCATGGTTCGCGACGCGGGCGCCGCCATCACGCGCCGCTCCGGGGCGACCGCCGGCACCTCGACCGTGCCGTCCGGCTGCACCACGCGGGCGACGATGCGCGGCGTCCGGTAAACGCCGCCGCTCGCGATCGCCGCCACCCCCGCCACCATCTGCAGCGGCGTCACCGTGATGCCTTGCCCGAACGCGACGTTGGCGAAGCCGATGTCACCCCACTTCGCGACCGGCCGGACGATGCCGTCGCGCTCGCCCGGGAGCCCGAGCGCGGTCGTGCGCCCGAAGCCGAACCGCTGGAGCGCGTCCGCCAGACCCTCGCGCCCGAGACGCCGCGCGACCTTGGTCGCGCCGATGTTGCTCGAGAACTTGAAGATCTCGCTCACCGTCAGCGAGCCGTGCGGGTGGGTGTCGTGGATCGAGAACTTCCCCACCATCATCCGGCCCATCATGCAGTCGAAGTGGTCGTCGGGCCGCACCGCGCCCGCGTCCAGCGCCGCCGCGATGGTGAACGTCTTCATCGTCGACCCCGGCTCGTACGCATCGGTAATCGCGCGGTTGCGCGCGCCCGCCGCCACCGCCGCGCTCGGGTCGTTCGGGTTGTAGTTCGGCACCGACGACATCGCCAGCACGTCGCCCGTGCGGGTGTCCATCACGATCGCGATCGCCGCCTTGGCCCGATGTTCGGCCGCGCCGGCGGCCAGCGCCCGTTCGGTCACGAACGTCAGGTAACGATCGATCGTCAGCACGACGTCGCTCCCCGCCGTGCTCGGCGCGTCCACCGCCGCCGCGAACGCAATGTCACGCCCGAGCGCGTCGCGCATTCCCTGGACCGACGACGACGTTCCGCGCAGCTGCTTGTCGAACGCCAGCTCGACGCCGTCGAGTCCATTCCCTTCCGTCCCCGCATGCCCCATCACCGTCGCGGCCAGCGATCGGTTCGGATAGAACCGCCGCGGCTCACGCGTGAACGCAACCCCCGGCAGCTCGAACGCCCGAACCGCCGTCACCTCTTCCGGCGTCACCTTCCGCTTCACCCATGCAAAGAACCGCCGCTGGCCCAACTTTCTTTCCAGCTCCGCCCGCTCGAGCCCCAGCACGCGCGACAGTTTGCTCGCCGCGTCGCGCACGTCCGGCAACCGCCGCGGGTTGCAGTAGATCGAGTCGACGTCCGCCGTCGACGCCAGCTCCGCGCCGTTGCGGTCGAGGATGCGCCCGCGCCGCGGCGGCAGCTCGGTCTCGCGCAGCACCTGCTCCTCCGCCATCGTCCGCAGCCGGTCGGCCTCGCACACCTGCAGGGTGTACGCCCGCTTGCCGACCGCGATGAACAGCACCAGGAAGACAGTCCCGCACGCGGCGATCCGGAACCGTGTCCAGCGAAGTGGGATCACCTGCGCGCCTCTCCCGACGGCTCGGGCAGCACGCTGCCCGGAGACAGGCGAACGATGGCGCCGGTTTCGGGCGGCCCCATGTGGAACTTGTCGCGCGCCACGCGGATGACGCGGTCGGGATCCTTCAACATCCCGATCTCGATGTTGAGGCGCCGACGCTGCTCCTCGAGCTGGGTGTTGGACCGGCGCTCACGGCCGAGGTCGTATGCGATCTGAATCCCGTGCATGCGGACCGCGACGTGGGCCAGCGCCGCCACCATCACCAGCGCGAGCAGGAACGCCCACACCCCCGCGCCGCGGCGGTGGCTCACGTCGGTACGCACGATCGCGTTCATCTCAAATCGCTCCGCATGCGTTCATCTTCACATCGCTTCGCGTGCACTGCGGTCACACCCGCTCCGCTGCCCGCAGCCGCGCCGACCGAGCGCGTGGGTTGCGCGCCCGCTCGTCGTCCGAGGCCACCACGACGTGTTTCGTCAGCAGGCGCAGGCGCGGCGCGTCTTTGGCGATCACGGCGCCGTCCTTGCCGGCGAGCGCCCGCAGCCGCCGTTTGACGATTCGGTCCTCGAGCGAGTGGAACGCGATGACGCACAGCCGCCCGCCCGGCCGCAAACAGCCCGCGGCAACGTCGAGAAAACGGTCGAGCTCGCCCAGCTCGTCGTTGACCGCGATCCGCAGCGCCTGAAACGTCCGCGTCGCGGGGTTCTTGTGCCACTCGCGGCGCGGCAGCGCGCGCGCGACCAGCGCGGCCAGCTCGCCCGTGGTGTCGAGCGCCGAGCGGGTCCTGGCCTCGACGATCGCGCGCGCCACGCGCCCGGCGTGACGTTCTTCGCCGAAGTCGCGGATGATTCGCGCCAGCTCGGATTCGTCTACCCGGCGCAAGAACTGCGCGGCGGTTTCGCCCGAGGTCGGATCCATGCGCATGTCGAGCGGCCCGTCGTTTCGAAACGAGAACCCGCGCTCGGCGCGGTCGAGCTGGGGCGACGAGACCCCGAGGTCGACCAGGAATCCATCCACCGGCACCATCCCCAGCCGTTCCAGGACCTCACGCGCCTGCGAGAAGCGCGCGTGGACCAGCGTCACCCGGTCGCCGAACGGCTCGAGCCGCGCCCGTGCCGCCGCGATCGCGTCGGGGTCGCGATCGAGACCGACCAGCTTGCCGTCCGGCGTCGAACCTTCGAGCACCGCCGCCGCGTGCCCGCCCAACCCAACCGTGGCGTCGCAATACCGACCCCCGGCCCGCGGGCTCATCCAGGCGAGGGTTTCTGCCAGCAAAACCGGGGCATGCGCGCTCCGAGACGTCTCATGACGCTTCGAGACATCGTGATCGGGATAGGCGCCGGGCATGGCGATTTCATTCTTGACCGCGCCACCAACCTGTCAAGTTTTGCCGCCACATATTCGCCATGATTTCAATGAGATAAATGGGCACGGGGACGACGAACCCACAAATTTCAGGCTCCGGCGCGTGGGTCGCATGCCACCAATGCCAATCGCTCGCCCGTCAAAACAGGGCTAACCCCGCTTGACTAAAGGGTTCTCTGGCGTATCATTGCGCGGTCGTTTTTCGCCGCGCGGTGGTTCGCCAGCACCCGCGTCACTTAAACGTAGGAGAGACGGGGATGGACGCGAAGTTCTTCGAGCTCGATACCAAGATGGAAGCGTTGCGCGCCAAGACCGCGGCGTTTCCGCCGAAGATCCTGAAGGACTACCGAGATCGTCTCGACGTGTCGTGGATCTTCCACGACAACGCGCTCGAGGGCGTCGTGCTCTCCTACTCGGAGCTCAAGGCGGCCATCGACCATCGGATCATCAGCGATGTCACTCTGATCCCGATGTACGAAGAGGTGCGGAACCACAAGACGGCGGTCGACTTCGTCCGCGAGGCCAGCAACGCCAAAAAGCCGCCCGCTGTGGACCTCGAGCTGGTGCGGAAGCTCTACGCGATCCTGACGCCGGAAGAGGCTGCCAAAGGGTATCCGTACCGCCGCGAGAACCCCTTGCACCGGCTCTACTATCACGAGATCGCCGCGCCCGAGAAGATCACCTACCGGATGCGGAAGATCGGCGAATGGATGGAGTCCGACGAGTTCGCGGAGCTCCACCCCATCACCCGCGCAACCCGCGCGCACTTCCGATTGCTCGCCACCTACCCGTGGACGAAAAACTCGGGCAAGGTCGCGCGCCTGCTGATGAACTTCATCCTGATTCGCCACGGCTACCTGCCCGCGGTGATCCACTCCATCGAGCGCCAGCGCTACTACGAGGTGCTGCGCTTCGAAAACGACGGCCTCATCAACCTGGTCATCGAGTCGCTCGAGAACAGCATCGAGACCACGGGCCGATTCCTGGACGAGATCCGCGGCCTCCGCGTCAAACGCGCGTCTTAATCGGGGGACGTCGCGCGCTGACCGCGCGCTTTGGTCCCCCGCGCTCGCTTCGCGTGGCGAAGCCACGCTTCGCTCGCCCTGGGTTGAGGGGTGAGGACACTCCCCGCTTTGACCCAAAGGAAACGGGCCGGCGGTCTATGCCGCCGGCCCGCTCTGGTCCGCTAGCTGGACTGGTCAGGGGCTGGTGCCTCGAGGCGCCGCCCAGTTCGTGAACCCGAGTGCGAGCCACACCGGATTCGGGTGTACGTCCGAAAAGGCTCGGGACGCGTGCGGTATCGGTATCTCGAAGGTCCCGGATGATCCGGGTTCGAGGAGGCTCAGCTCCGGTCGGGCTCCTTGGTTCCGACGCGGTGAAGATGGCGTAGAGACAGCGTACCTTTCAGGTGGGTGCGTTTACTCATGCGTTCTTCTCCTCCTTCTTGGGCCAGTCGGTCGCGGACCCACCATCATGCTACCGTGCGTGCCCGCGTTTCGCCACTCGGGACAGACGCGTAACGCGTCGAGCGCAGCTCGGCATAGCCCACCCCACGCGCGAAGACGCACGTGGGGACCCCGGGCCGTGCGAAGCTCGTCGCGGGAGGTTCGGAACCCTCTTGGGGTTCTGAGTGCGATAAAAGGGAGCGAATGTCCTCCGAGAAAAAACCCGGCGGGCGGGGCACCCGTTTCGCCGGCGGCATGGATCCGGCGGCCGCCGCGCTCAACGCGTCGGTCCATTTCGATCGCCGATTGCTGCGCGACGACGTCCGGGGCAGTCAGGCGCACGCGCACATGCTGGCCGGGGCCGGTCTCATCTCGCGCGAGGACGAGGCGGCGATCGTGTCGGGCCTCGATCGCGTCGCGGGCGAGCTCGAATCGGGTGAGCGGCGCTTCGACCCCGCGCTCGAAGACGTGCACATGAACGTCGAGAGCCGGCTCATCGAGCTCGTCGGCGAGGCGGGGCGCCGGCTGCACACAGCCCGTAGCCGCAACGATCAGGTGGCGACCGACCTCAAGCTGTACGCACGCCACGCGGCGCTCGAGCTGCGCAACAGCCTCGACACCGTTTCGGATCGCGACTTCGCTGCCGAGATCTGCTTTGCGTGCGCGTTGCTCGGCGTGCACCTGTCCCGGCTCGGCGAGGAGTTGGTGTTGTGGTCGACGACCGAGTTCGGGTTCGTGCGCCTCGGCGAGGGCTACTGCTCGGGCAGCTCGCTCATGCCGCAGAAACGCAACCCCGACGTCGCCGAGCTCCTCCGCGGCAAGCCCGGGCGCGTGATCGGCGACCTGGTCGCGCTGCTCACCATCAGCAAGGGGCTCGCGCTCGCGTACAACAAGGACCTGCAGGAGACGCAGGAGCCGCTCTACGATGCGATCGAGACCGCGCGGCTTTCGCTCGCGGTTGTCCCCGGACTGGTCGCCGCGCTCGAGTTCGATGTCGAGCGGATGCGCGTGGCGGCGGGTGATCCGGCGCTCGGGGCCACCGATCTCGCGGAGGAGCTGGTGCGCGGCGGGATGCCGTTCCGGAGCGCGCACGACGTCGTCGGTCGGGTCGTGCGACGCGCCGAGGAGAAGGGCGTCACGTTGCGCGACCTCGACGCCGACGATCTGCGCGCCATCGATCCCGCGCTGTCGCCCCGCACGCTCGACGCGCTGGATCCGGTGCGGGCGGTGGCGGCACGAACCCTGCCCGGCGGCCCGGCGCCCGCGGCGGTCGAGCGCGAGCTCGGGCGGCTCGAGCAAGAGCTGCGCGCCCTCGGCCTCGACCCCTGACCTCGAGGCCCATCGCGGCTTGACGGCCGCGCGCGGGTGATTGTCCTCTCCTCGTTGGCAAACAAGAACCAACAGCAACAGGAGAAAGGACAATGGCAAATCTCATCAGGAGACACGGTGGACAGGACTTCGCGCCCTCGGTCGCGGTATGGGATCCGTTTCGCGTCATGCGCGACGTTCTGCGCTGGGACTCATTTCGCGATGTCGAGTCTGCGCTGGAGAGCGAATACCGCACGTTCTCGCCTCGGTTCGACGTGAAGGAAACCAAGGACGGATACGTGTTCCGCGCCGATCTTCCGGGCATCGAGGAAAAGAATCTCGACATATCGCTGACCGGGAACCTGCTGACGGTCTCTGGTCACCGTGAGCAGGAGAAACGGGACGAGACCGAAACGTACTACGCGAACGAGCGAACGTACGGTGGCTTCAGCCGCGCATTCACGCTCCCGGAGGGAACCGACGCCGAGCACGTGAAGGCCGATCTCAAGGACGGCGTGCTCGTACTGACGCTGGCGAAGAAGCCGGAGGTTCAGCCGAAGAAGATCAGCATTGCCAAATCGTGACGGCGTGCACGGGCGAAGCGGGTGACCGGCCGATAGCCGGCGCCCGCGGGCCCGGCCGGGACTCACCTACGGCATGATCGGAACGCCGTCGGATGTGTACTCCACTCCCGGCTTGCGAGGAGCGGGAGCCGATGTCGGCGGTTTCGCGGCTTGGGTGGGACTCGGGCGATCCTTCTTGTTCTTCGGAAGCGACGCCTTGTCGGCGTTGGCTGGGGGCCGGGACGGCGCGAGCTTCGATTTGGTTGGAGCGCCGACAGTCGACAGCGGGGGCGGCGAGGGCGGTGGCGGAGTGGGGGACGCGACCAACGGCGGCGCGACCGGCTCTGGCACGCGAGCTGGCGGCGCGGGCAGCGGGGCCGGGGACGGCGCGTTGGCGGCGGGCTGCGCGGTGAGCGCCGTCCGCGCTTCGGACGGACCTCCGGCGGCCGGTTTGCCTCGGTAGACGAAGAATCCCAGCGCCGCCAGCGCGCCCGCGCCCAGCAGCCCGACAACCGCCCGGCGCAGCGCTCGCCCGCCGGCTTCCGATCGATCGCCGAGCTGGCTCTCGCCGGTGACGTCCATCAGCGAGCCGGCGTCGTCGGGTGGTTGTGGGCGCGCGAGCTTCGTGGACACGAATGCCTGCGGACCGACCACCGGCGGTTTCGACGAGCTGCCGTAACCGGGGGTCGCGACGACGGCTTCCGTGGGCGCGATCGCCGGCGGGGTCACGCGCGCCGGCGTCGCCGGACGTTCCGTCGAGGCGAGTGCCGGCGATGGCACGCCGCCGGGCCCTTTCAGCGTGCCGCGCGCGAGCTCCGCGACCAGCGGGATGCCCAGCGTCGATTCCTTCGCAGGCCGCGACGGCGTCGCGCTGAAGTAATAGTTCTTCCACTGCTCGCGTCCGCGCGCGCTCGCGAACGCCCACAGCCGCTGGCCGAGTGCGTGCACGGAGGCGAACCGCTCGCCGGGTGCGATGCGCAGCGCCTGCAGGATGATCGCCTCCAGCGTCTCCGGAAGCTCGGGCCGGTGCGCGCGCGGCGGCTGGAACTTCCCGAGCTCGATCGCCTTTAGCAGGCTGAGGTTCTGGTGATCTTCGTACGGCAGCCGCTTGGTGAGGCACACATAGAGCACCATCCCGAGCGCGTACTGGTCGCTCTCGGGCACTGTGCGGCCCTCGATCTGCTCGGGCGACAGGTACTGCGGCGTCCCGAGGATCTGGCCCTCCTCGGTCAGGTCACCCGCGAGCGGCGCTTTCGACACGCCGAAGTCGAGCACCTTGACCTCGTGACCGGTGTCGGTCTCGACCAGGAAGATGTTCGCGGGCTTGAGGTCGCGATGAATGATGCCGGCGCCGTGACACGCGTGCAGCGCCGCGCACACGCCCAGCATCACGTCGGCGACGAACTCGACCGCGAGCGGCTGCTCGTTGTCGCGGAGGCGTGCGCCGAGATCGTCGCCGCGCAGGTACTCCATCACGATGAACGGGGTTCCGTCTTCGGCGAACCCGAAGTCGAGCACCCGGACCACGTTGCGGTGATCGACCTTCGACGCCGCGAGGGCCTCGCGCATGAAGCGCTGGCGCACCTCGTCGTTCATCGCCGCGCGCCGATGCGCGACCACGGTCTTGAGCGCGACCGTGCGGCCGAGCTTGGTGTCCACCGCGCGGTACACCGCGCCCATCCCGCCCTGGCCGATGAGCCCCCGGATCTCGTAGCGATCGATACGCCGCCCCTTGACGAACGTGCCGTCCGCTCCAGCGCCCCGCGTGTTCGGCCCCCCAGGCATTGCGGGCGAATCCTACGATCAGTTCGGGACGCCCATCAGGGGCAATCGAAGAATAGGGAGGGTGCTCCGGCCTTCGCTCAGTGTCGGGAACCCGCAGAATTGCGCGTCCCGGACCGGAGCACCATCCCTGTTCCCAAAGTGACGTGGCCGCGCCCGAACAGACAAGAGATTTCTTGCCAAAATCACGCGCAAGTCATTGCCGTTATTGAGTTTCGTAACTCCCGGCCGTTCCAGCGGCGCGAGTTTCGAAGCTCGTCCAGACGCGTTCCCACGCGCCGCGCCGACGACAGCCACTCCTGCACTCGGAACGTCGCCGCGCGCGCGTCGGCGGTCGACGCGAGTCGAGGGTGACCTGGCCGCAAGCACCTCGTCACGCGCCTCGCTATGATGCGGCCCGGAGGCCTCCCGATGAAGTCGCCTTGCTTCGCTTTTTTCACCCTGAGTCTATCGTTTGCCGCCGGCGCGGTCGGATGTGGCGGTGGTTCGAGCGGCACCGGCACCGCGGGCACGAGTGGGTCGGCCGGGACGACGGGCACGGCGGGCACCAGCGGCGCGGCGGGGACGACGGGCGCGGCGGGGACGACGGGCGCGGCGGGCACCAGCGGCGCGGCGGGGACGACGGGTGCGGCGGGGACGACGGGCAGCGCGGGGACGACAGGCGCGGCGGGGGCGACGGGCAGCGCGGGGACGACGAGCGTGTCGGGTGCGGCGGGGACGACGGGCGCGGCGGGAACGACGAGTGTCGGGGGACGCGGCGGAAGCTCGGCCGGCGGACGCGGCGGCGGCAGCGCGGGGACGACGGGCGGCGCCGGCACCGGCGGCTCGGTGACCCCGCACGGGAGCGCCGCGAAGTTCATCTGCCCGCAGGGCGTGGCCTACGGCAACCCGCTCACCGGCGTGGGCCAGGTCATGCAGATCGCGGCGCCGACAGGGGACCCGACGCCGATTACGTATTTCGCATTCGTCGAGGGACCCGTGTGGATCGGCAGCGCCGGAACCGGCACGCTGTTCTTTTCCGACAACGCTTCGAGCCCGCAGGAGCGGATCTACAAAGTAGTCCCGCCCGCGACCGTGGCGACGACGGCCATGGACATGAGCGGCAGCAACGGTCTGGCTGTTGGCAACGCGAACGAGATCGTCGTGGCCGATCAGCGCAACCGGCGCATCACGCGCGTCAATCCATCGAACGGCATGATGACGGGCACGATTGCGTCGACGACCGCGAAGCCCAACGACGTCATCGTGCGCAGCGACGACAACGTCTACTTCAGCGATCCGGACACCGGGTTCTTCCGGATCTCCCCGAGCGGCACGGTAAGCGCGGCGATGAAGCCGACGCAAGGCAGCCGCCCGAACGGCATCGTGCTGTCGCCGGACGAGAACACGCTTTACGTCGGCGACGTCGGCAATCAGACGATCACGAAGTACACGCTCGGCACCGACGGTACGGTGATGACCGGAACCGCCGCGAACCTGATCACCGGGAACGGCAACAAGACGATGGCCGACACCGTCGACGGAATGTGCGTCGACTGCGCGGGCAACGTTTACGCGGGGACGCGCACCGGCGTCGAGGTCTACTCAGCTGCGGGTGCGTACATCGGCACCGTCGCCACCGGCGAGTCTTCCAACTGCACATTCGGCGGCGCCGACCGCACGACGATCTACGTGACATCGCGCGCGGTGATCAAGTACGTGAAGCTCGGCGTCCCCGGCCTGCCGGATTGATTTACTCGGAGGGAAGAGGGTGGGGGCCGCCACCTCCCCCTCCGAACCTCCCGCGATGAGATACGCGCGGCCCGGGGTCCCCACGTGGGTCTTCGCGCGTGGGGTGGGGCTATGCCGCGCTGCGCTCGACGCGACTACCGCGCCAGCCGGAACTTGGGCGCGAAGCCGAGCAGCACGCCGTAGCGATCGCCGCCCGACAGCGTGCCGACGAGACCGGTCAGCGTGAGCGCGAAGCTGGGGACGATGTTCCAGTACACGCCCAGCGCCGCTTGCAGCTGATCGGCGTCGGTGGACATGAAGTGCACGCCGGCGATCTCGCCGATCAACGTGACCCGATCGCCGGCGCCGACCGCCAGCTCGAGATCCAGTCCGATTTCGAACCCATGCGGGCGCGGCGTGACCGGGTCGGGAGCGGGGTCGATGAACGCGCCGACGTTGAGCACGCCGGTGAGCCGGCCCTCGACGCCGCCCACCAGCCATAGCGCCTCGACCCCGATTCCGTGCGCGGCGGGCGCAACCGGCAGCTTGGGGCCGACCTGGAAGCCGGTGGCGATCGCCCGCTTGTGCTCGTCGTCGCGGCGATCGTAGGCGCCGATCTTGGCGCAGGGCCACAAGCTGTCGGGCGCCGAGTGATCGAACGAGAACGCCCCCATGTCCGGGCCCTCGACCGCGTAAGCGCCGTCGATGTCGATCTCCAGCCAGGGCAATACGCCGAAGTCCACCTCGAAGTCGGGGACGACCACGCGCCATGGTCCCTCGCTACGCACCGCGCCGATCTGGACATCGAGCTCGAGGACGCCGGTCTCCTCCCACTCGAGATCCGTGGGCTCGAACCGCGGTCGTGAGCGGGCCCGCGCGGCGGTGGCCGAGGCGGCTACCGCCGAGAACAGCAGCAGGGCAGCGAGACGAGCGCGGCGCATCGTTTCACTTCACTCGGAGGGGAAGGGTGGGGGCCCCCACCCTCCCCTCCGAACCTACCGCGATGGGCTCGCACGAGACAAGCTCGTGCTCCCCCACACGATCGCCGCAGCCAGGTTAGCGACGCCGCTTCTTACTTTTGGCGAGCGAGGCCTTCTTGGCGGGCTTCGAACGCGAGGCTTTCTTGGCGGCCGCCTTACCCGCGCGTTTGGCAGGCTTGCGCACCGCACGTCTCGCCGCTGCGCGCACGGGCGTCGGCATGGGAGCGGCGGGGTCGTCGTGACACACGACCTCTATGTTGTTGCCCTCGGGATCATGAACGTACGCCGCGTAGTAGTGCGGGTGATAGTCGGCGCGCACGCCCGGCGCGCCGTTGTCGGTGGCGCCCGCCGCCAGCGCGGCGGCGTGGAAAGCGTCGATGCGCGCGCGCTCGGCCCCGAACGCGAGGTGCGTCGGGCTGGCGGTGCTCTCGGTCTTCGTGATCCACAGATATGGTTTGCCGGAGCCCATCCCGACCGCGAACGGGAACTCCATGAGGACGTCGTATCCCAGCGGCGCGAGCGCGGCGCGATAGAACGCGACCGCCCGCTGGAGGTCCTGCACCCGAAGACTGACGTGGTCGATCATGTCGGGACGATATCAAAATCGCCGGTCGCGGGACTTCAGAATGGCACGCCGACGCCCAGGATTCCCTGAAGCATGATGTCGCTGGTCGGGGCGGTGTCGCGCCGATACCAGATCCCGACCGCGCGGCCCGAGACCTCCACCAGGAACAGGCGGTAGCGGACCAGCTCCAGCCCGACGTCGGCGCCGTAGGCAAACCCGCTGAAACCGTCGAGCTTGGCGCCCCCGACCCGGAACCCGAGATATGGGTTGAGGAATCGGCGTCGGCCGCCGCCCAGGAAATCCGAGTATAGGCCGGTCGCCGCGGTGAACATGTACGAGCGCGGGTCGAGCATCTTGCGGGGGAAGACCTCGAAATCGACGCTGAACCAGCGCGAGAACATCAGGGTCACCCCGCCCCCGGTTCGGTTCGCCGCGCGTGACAGGGGGTCGATGATGTGGAGCAGCGACAGGTGGGGGACGAGCTCGAATTTCAGCTCGGGCTCGACGTGTACGCCGCGCTTCATGGCGATGCTCACGTTCAGCGTGGCGCGCCCGACCTGGTCGTCGAGCAATCGCTGCGCGCCGTGGAGGCGTTCGAGCTCGCCGCGCACGCGCGTCATCTCGCGTTCGATCTCGACCACGTCCTTGAGCGCCGCGTTCGGGCGGCGCGCCAGCTCCTGCAGCCGCTGCATCGTGATTTCGAGGTTCTTGATCGCGAGATCGCGCTCGAACCACTGTCGGGTGACCTCGCTGGTGTGGAGGTCGCGTTCGCCCAGCGTCGCGCGCGTCGTCAGCCAGTCGATGAACCCGCTGACCGCGTCGGGCGGCAGCCGCAGTTGCAGCGTCGCGCCCGCATGTTGGGGATCCGCGTTGACCGACTCGCTGGCGACGGTGCCGCCGAGCTCGCCGGTGTGGGCGCGGATCGCGGCGACGACACCGACGACGTCATCGCTGATCACCCTGACCGAGCCGCTGACGACGAAGCGTTGCTGCGTCCGCATCGGCACCGGCTCGCTCGCCACCGGCTTCGCCTCGGCCGCGACGACCGGCGCGAACGGCACGAACGACGACGCTTGCTGCACCGGCGCCGACTCGCTCGCCGGCGACGAGATGCGCGCGCCGCTCGGCATCGACACTTCGCCCTCGCTCTGGCTTTCGGTGACGTCGGCGTCGTCCGACGGCGCACCCTCGATCGTCTCGGGCACCGCGCGTCCGCCGCGCATGTGGCCGCAACCCGCCAGGAGAACCAACACCGACGCCGCGAGCGCGAGCCGCATCTTCGGCGCTAGCGTATCCTGGTCGGCGTCCCCACCGCAATCGGCGGGCGCGTCCAGGCGGTCAAGATCCGCCGAGCGCCCCGCCCGTCAGCGGAATCACAATCGTCTCGGTCGCGGGCAGCTCGAACGTCTTCGAGACGAAGCGCGCGCCGAGCTTCGCCGTCGCGTCGGCCAGGGTCGTGTAGACGGGCACGTCGACGCGATAGTGCCCCGCCGGCAGCACCCGCGTGTGCGAGCACTGCACGTTGCCGCGCGTCTCGTAGGTCATGTCGATGGAGGACCACGCGTACGTCGTGTGACTGGCCGGTGCGACCTCGAGCCCCCCCTGGAAACAGACGCCGCATGCCACCGGCGGACAGGACGCGATGGCGCAGTCGCATACGCCGCAGCCGTCGGGCCGGCCGATCACATGCGGCGGCTCGCTGAGCTCGGTGATCGTCATCTCCAGCAAGCAGCCTTGGTAGAGCCACAATGTCGACGCGGTGTCGTTCTCGAGCTCGAAGGTCACGGCCTCGGGTGTAAGCGGCGGCTGAGTGGAGTCCGGCTCGGACTGGGCGGAATCGAGCTGAGCCTGGCCCGCGTCGGGCTGAGGCTGGCCTGCGTCGGGCTGAGGCTGACCGGAGTCGGGCTGAGAGCGCTCCGGCTGCAGCGTCGTCCCGCATCCCCCGAGCGCGAAACCGACGAGCGCGGCGAGGACCGCGAGCTTTTGCGCCCTCACTGCGCCACGCAGCCGCCGTTTTCGCAGCGGGCGGTCTTGTTGAAGCAGGGATCGATGAGGCACGCGACGCCGGGGCCGTTGCAAGGCGGGATCGACTCCTTCGCGCCCAGCGCGCGGCAGTCGCAGCCCGTGCAGTAGTCCGCCTCGACCTTGCACTCGCCGTCGGTCTTGCAGGGCGTGGGCGTTGGCGTGGGCGGGCAGAGTTGCTTCGTGCAACCGCCGCCGGGCGCGGTGCAGATCCCACAACTGTCGTTGCAGCACACCTGGTCGAGCTTGCACTGAACCGGGCCGCACGCGGGGCCGTTGCCGTCCTCGTTCGGCATCCGGCACGTCCCGTAACACACGGCGGGGCAGGCGACGTTCGGGCCGCAACCGGGCGGCGACTTGCATTCGCCGTCTTCGGTCGTGCAGACGAGACCCTTCGTGCAGGACTGGGTCGACGCGCAGGGATCGCCGACACCTCCGCCTGTGCTGCCGCCCGATCCCCCAGCGCCCGAAGCGCCGCCCCGGCCCCCGCTACCGCCGGCCCCGGTCGAGCCGCCGGTCTCGTTGCCGGGGCAGAGGATGATCCACATCGCGTGCCCGTTCGCGTCCAGCGCGCACACCAGCTGGGAGGGGCCGACTAGGCAGGCGACCTTCGGGATCGCGAGCCCGGTGCAGTCGGCGTCGCCGCCGTCCTTGCCGACGTCCTGCAGCGGTTTCGAGGAACACCCCGCTGCCAGGGCGACCACGGCCAGCGACGTCAGAAGTCCGGTTCGCAAGGGGGTGCGCATGGTGGTGTTTCAAGCATGACCGGTGCCAAGCGCAACCCCCCGGCGGCGCGGGCATTTGCGAGGGGCCGTCGGGAGCCCCGACGGGGGAAACGCCCGATGGTCGTCAAAAAACTGAAACGCGGGGTTGGGAACCGAGACTGTGCTGCCGGGATCGTAAGATTCCCAAGGAGTGAGGATGGAAACTTCCAAGTTGGGCCACCCTTCGAGGTGGAAGGTCATGGCGCTCGTGGCGGCGGCGCCGTTGCTGGCGGTTACGATTGCCGCCCAGGGCCGCACGCCGTCGAAACCGGCGGACACGCAAAGGACCAAACCGATGTCGAACAAGGAATACAAGAAGCCGGCGGAGGCCGAGCTGAAGAAGAAGCTGACCCCGACCCAGTACGAGGTCACGCAGAACGCGGGCACCGAGCCCCCGTTCCGCAACGAGTTCTGGAACAACCACGAAAAAGGTCTTTACGTCGACGTCGCCACCGGCGAGCCGCTTTTCAGCTCGACCGACAAGTTCGACTCCGGCACCGGCTGGCCCAGCTTCACCCAGCCGGTCGAGGGCAACCGCGTGATCGAAGACCGCGACGCGAGCCACGGCATGGTGCGCACGGAGGTGCGATCGAAGGGGGGCGCGTCGCATCTCGGCCACTTGTTCGACGACGGACCGGCGCCGACGCACGCCCGCTACTGCATCAACTCGGCGTCGCTGCGGTTCGTGCCGGCCGACAAGCTGGAGGCGGAGGGCTATGGCGCGTATGCGCCGCTGTTCGCGGCCGCGAGCACCGGTGGGGCAGGGCCGGGGGCGCCCAAGGCGGGGCTCGAGACCATCGTGCTCGCGGGTGGTTGCTTCTGGGGAATGGAGGACCTCATTCGCAAGATCCCGGGCGTGGTGGAGACCGAGGTCGGTTACGCGGGCGGCAAGACCGCGAAGCCGACCTACAGCGACGTCAAGACCGGCAGCACCGGGCACGCGGAGTCGGTGCGAGTGGTGTTCGATCCCAAGAAGCTGACGCTGTCCGACCTGCTCGAGAAGTGGTTCTTCCGCATGCACGATCCGACCACGATGAACCGGCAGGGCAACGACGTGGGCACGCAGTACCGGTCCGCGATCTTCGTGAGCAATCCCGAGCAGCGGAAGGTCGCGCAGGCGGTGAAAGAGCGCGTCGACAAGTCGGGCAAGTGGAAGAAGCCGATCGTTACCGAGATCGTCGACGCGGGGCCGTTCACGCGCGCCGAGGACTATCACCAGGACTACCTGGAGAAGAACCCGGGCGGGTACACCTGCCACTTCATGCGCGACTGACCCGACCGGACCGCGGTCATCTATAATGACCGCGGTCCGTGATGGTCGCCCCCCAGCTCGGCCGCTCCCTCCTGGTTTTCGTCACGTTCGCCAGCGCAACGCTTGCGGCGGGGCGAGCGGTGGCCGAGCCGCGCTGTGACGGCGCGGACCCGTGGGTGCTGGTCGAGCTGCGCGCGGACGGGTGGACGGAAGCCCGGCGCCTGAACGTGCTCGGCGACCTGCAGCACACTCTGGCGCCGCAAGGCATCGCCGCGTGCGTGAGCGCGGCGCACCCCGCGGCCGAAGCGTTGGCGACGCTCGCGATAGATCTCGCGATAAACGGCAAGGCCACGGTCGACATCGAGGTGCGCGACGCGGTGACCAAGAAGCGCGTGCGCCGCGAGGTGGATCTGGCCGGCATCCCCGCCGACGGGCGCGAGCTGGCGATCGCGATCGAGGCCGACGAGCTCCTGCGCGCGACTTGGGCCGAGACCGCGCTCGACACCGAGCGGGCGCGCACGTCGGAGCGCCGACGGGACGTCGCGGGCAGCGTCGCGCAGCTGCTGGACCCAGCGCGCGAGCAGCGCTCGGCCGGGTTCGGCGCGCGCGCGGCGGGCGAGCTGTATCTCGGCGGGGCGCTCTTGCTGGGCGCGGACGTGTTCGGCCGCGTGCGGCTGGGCGGCCGCGTCGGGCTGGAGCTCGGGGGCGAGATCCGTGCGAGCCCGGCGGTCGCCAGCGAGCACGGCCGCGTCGGTGCGCTCGCCGCCGGGGGCAGCGTCGGCGCACTCTTGCGCGTGGCAGGTAGCCAGGCGGCGTCCGTCGACGTCGGCGCTGGGTTGTCCGGGAGCTGGTTGCAGTTCCGCGGCGAGCCCGATCCCGGCCAGCAGTCGTGGACCTATTCCAACCTGTTGCTGGTCGGGCGGTTGCGCGTGCTCGGGCGTCTGGCGCTCGGGCGCTCCATGCACGCAGCGGCCGGATTCCACGTCGGCCACACGCTGGTCGGGGTGTCCGCGAATGACAACGGCGACGTCGTGCGCTCGGCGAGCGGGCTCACGCTGGGCGCGACGCTGGGATTGGAGGCGCCGTGACCGCGACCGGGCGGGCAGCGGTCCTGACGTCACTGGTCGTGGTGTCGCTTGCGGTCGCGTGCACGCGCGGCGGCGAGGTGCTGGGCCCGGGAGGGCCGGTGGTGCTTCTCACCAGCGAGGTGCGCCTGGCGACCGGCGGCACGCACGCCTGCGTGGTCGTGGGCGGCGTGCTGTCGTGCTGGGGCAGCGATGGCGACGGCCAGCTCGCCACGCCAGCGAGCGGCGCGGGAACGCAGCTGCCGGTCACCGTCGCCGGCACGTGGCGCGCCCCGGCGGCGGGCAGCCGTCACAGCTGCGCGATCGACACCGGCAAGGCGGTGTCGTGCTGGGGCGCGAACGACAAAGGCCAGCTTGGCGCCGGCGATCTCGTCGCCAGCAGCGCGCCGCGCCCGGTGTCGCTGCCTGACGAGGCGGTCGAGCTGCGCACCGGGTTCGAGTTCACCTGCGCGGTGCTCGCTGACGCGAGCCTTTGGTGCTGGGGCTACAACTGGGAGGGCCAGCTCGGGCAGGGCGACACCCACCCCGGCACCGACCGGCCGTCGCCGGTGCAGGTCGGCGGCGATCACGACTGGGTGTACGTCAGCACCGGCCAGGGCCACGGCTGCGGTCTCCGCGCGCCGGGTGCGCTCTACTGCTGGGGCCGCAACACCGCCGGCCAGCTGGGACAGGGCGCCGTGCAACCGCAGCAGTACCGCGCCCCCGTGCAGGTCGGCACCGACACCGACTGGGTCGAGGTGGCGTGCGCGCAGAGCACCACGTGCGCGCGCAAGCGCGACCGCAGCTTGTGGTGCTGGGGCGCGATGACGAGCGGCGCGCTGGCGGTGGGCGACGTCGATCCGCATCTCGTCCCGACGCGGGTACCGGTGGGGAGCGACTGGTTGTCGGTCACGAGCAACACGTTCCACACCTGCGGCCTTCGCCCCGCCGGCGAGATCTGGTGCGCGGGCCGCAACAGCGAGGGCCAGCTCGGCTCGCTCAACCTGGCCGACGCGCTCCCCGACATGCTGCTCGCCGATCCGAACCCGGGTTGGGTCGAGGTGCGCGCGGGGCTTTTCTTCACCTGCGCGCGCAAGGCGGACGACAGTGTCTGGTGCACGGGCCAGAACAGCGACGGTCAGCTCGGCGCCGATCCCGCGACCCTCGACCGCAGCAACGTGTTCGTCCGCGCCCGCTGAGCGACGCCAGTCGTCACGCCTTGAGAAACGGTAGGTAGTCGCTGGCCATCGTGAAGTAGCGCGAGTTGGTGTCGACGTAGTGTTTGGCGTAGGGCGGTGTCCAGCTTTCCTTGGTCAGGAACGGGACGCCGTAACCCTTGTGGCCCCAGCGTTCGAACTCGCTCGGCGGCACGCGCATCGCCTGCAGCGCGGTCGCGAGCCACTGGTTGTAGAGCAGACCACACGTCTGCTTGCCGCCCGCGCCAGGGTCGAACTCCGAGTTCTTGTTGCCCATCCGCCGGTAGTCGCAGAAAAGCCCGGTCTTGAGCGCGCCCGCGGCGCTGCCAAAGGTGATGACGGGAACAGAGACCGACCCGTGCGTCTCCATGCCGCACTCCTGCGTCCACACCAAGAGCGAGTTGTCGAGGAAGCTGACGCCGGGCGTCTCCTCGACCGACAGACGCTTGGCCATGTCGACGAGCGCGCCGGCGAAGAAGCGCTGGTACGATTGCACCAGCTGCGTTTGCTTGTCGGCCAGCTGCCACTGGTGCGCGACCTCCTGGTGCCAGTCGCCGCCGTACGAGACGAACCGCGACGTGTCGCCGTAGGCGAGGACCGCGATCCGGCTCGTGCCGCACATGAACGCGACCGCCGCGACCTCGTTGTAGAGCGCAAGCTGGCGCGCGGCCTCGGCGGGCGAGTTGCCCTCGTGCTTGTTGGCGTCGTCGGTCGGCTTGATCGTCGCCGCGCACGAGGCCGCGCTGCCGCCGCCGGCGCCCACGGTCAGCTTGCGCTGTAGCTCGGCGATGCGCGCGATGTGGTCGTCGAGCCGCTGGCGGTCGGACGCGGACAGCCGGGTGTTGCCGTTGCGCAGGCGCTTGTAGTTGCCGAGCACGCGGTCGACGATGGGCGCACGCGGTGCGGGGCCGCCGGTCGTCGGGGCCACGAAGATTCGGTTGAACAGCGACAGCGAGCTGGTGGTTCCGGCGACGTTGTTGATCTTGCTCGTCGACGACGGCATCGACGGGTCGGAGTAGTTCCACGACACCTGGCGATCGTCCATCACCAGCGCCCGCTCGCGGATGCCGGACAGGTCTGGATAGAACGACGGCGACCACGCCATGATTTGGTCAATGGTGGGACGCGGGCTCGACTGCACGGCCTTGCCGTCGCCGCCGTTGCCGTCGTTGCGCGCGTAGTTGCCGAGGTGCAGGCCGGTGTTGTGCGCGATGTAGAACGGGACGTCGAGCCCGTAGAGCACGTTCATCTTCGACACCATCGCGGGCGTCAGGTCGGACGACGGCGCGCGCAGCACCGGCGACACCACCGTGTCGCTCGCTTGCGTCGTGGACTGCAGCGCCCCGGATCGGACCGTGTGATCGGTGAACAGCGCGCTCGAGCTGGTGAGCAGCGACTGCGCCGGGAACATGCTCGATTCGAACGCGCCCCCGTGATCGGTGGTGACCCAGTAGATGCGCGGGTTGCGCGCGAACACCGGATCGGCGCCGTAGGCGTTGCGGGTGAGCAGCGACGGCAAGAGCGGCAGCGCGACCACGGTGCCGCACGCGCCCTTGAGCACCTGTCGTCGAGATACGTCGATGATTCGCTTTGCCATGCTTTTCGCTGCCTGCCTAGAACGTCCGCCGCCGGAACTCGGCCGACATCAGCATCGTGGTGAAGAGATCGGCGAGCTTGCCGCCGTTCGCGAGCGCGCGGCGCCCGTCCTCGAGCGCGCAGCCGTCGGCGGCGGGATCTTCCCAACGCCCGTACGTGAACCGGAAGAAGTTGCGCGCCAGGCACGCCTCGACCTGGCCGCTCTGGCCGATCAGGGTCATGAGCTCGGCCGGGGTCGAGATCTGCGTCGTGTCGCCCACCCGCACTTGCGGCACGGTCGAGGTATCGATCGCCTTGGTGCCGATCTCCTTGCCGGTGTCGTCGAACAGGCGCTGCGTGGTCCGGAATCGGCCCAGCGAATCGAACCCCTCGGTCGCGAACCCGAGCGGGTTGATCAGCGTGGCGTGGCAGCCCGCGCAGGTGGTGCCTGCCATCTGGGTCAGCGCCTCGACGCTCTCGCGCGTGGTCATGTTCGGCCCCAGGGTCGGCGGCTTGGCGTTGGCGCCCGGCGGCGGCGGGGGAATGTCGTTGCAGAGGATGTTCTTGCGGATGAACACGCCCTTCATGATCGGACGCGTGTTGGCGCTGCCGGTGGACAGAAACAGGCCGCGCGTCAGCAGGCCCGGCCGCTGGCCCGCGGGTAACGCGGGCGGCGCCGAGGTTCCGTCCCACGCGGCGACGCCGTACAGCTTGGCGAGGCGCGCGTCCTTGGCGAACGACAGCTCGTTGGCCAAGAGCTCCATCACGCCCGACGGCTTGGTCCAGGCGGCGTAGTCGGCGAGGCCGACCACGTCGTCAATCATCGCCTGGCGCAGGCTGGTGGTGGGCAGGTCCGTGCCCGCGAAGGTCTTGAACACCGGATCCTGGTTCTTGGCGTCGAGCGCGGGCAGGTCCTCCACCTTCATCCAGTCGGCGAAGAACTCGTCGATCGCAGGCCGTGCGCGCGCGTCGCCCAGCAGGCGCGTGACCTGCGCGTTGTACGTCGCCGCCGCGAGCAGGCTGCCGTCGGTGGCCGTGGTCAGCAGCGCATCGTCGGGCGCTGTCTGCCAGACCTGGTAGGAGAGCCGCGACGCGAGCTCGTAGGCCGAGACCTCGTAGACGTTGGTCTGGCCGCTGACCGCGGTGCCGCCGTGCTCGACGAAGTACATGAGCTCGGGCGCGGTGAGAAACATGCCGATCAGATCCGCGTACGACGCCGCGCTGGCGGCGGTGCTACTCCCGTACGCGCCGGTGTAGAACGTGACCTCGTCGGTGGTCAGTGGCCGGCGGAGCGCGCGGGCGCCGAACTTCTTGATGAACGCGTCGAGGCAGGTGGCGTCGTTCGACGTATTGGTGTCGGTGGCGCACGCGCCGACGACGGTGCCGAGGCGCGCCGTCGTGGTCAGCGCGGCGCCCACCGCCACCGCGACGTCATAGGTGGCGTCGACGTGGGTCTGCTGCAGCGACTGATCGAGCCGGCGGTAGCTGCCGTGAAGATCCTGCGGCACCGCCTCGCGCCGGTCGGCCGGTAGCGCGGCGAGCGGGGTCGCGATCTCGGTCATGATGGTCTTGCCGTTCGCGGCGCTGCCCGACGCCCACCCGACCAGGTCGGCGATTGTGTTCCGATACTGCGTCATCGTCAGTCGACGCAGCGTGCCCTCTGGCGCGCGCGCGCTCGTGTCGCATGCGAACGTCGGAGGCGTGAAGGTCGAGCCGCCGGTGCTGCCCCCGGTCCCCGCCGGCGTTCCCGAACCCGCGCCGCCGGTCGTCGAGCCGACGCCGGTGGCGCCCGCCGTGCCGGGGCCGCCGGTCGATCCGCTGGTGCCGGTCGAGCTCCCGCTGCCGGTGTTGCCGCTGCCGGTGCCGTGGCTGCCAACCGTGCCGTTGCAGGCGGCCACCGCCGCCGAGCAGACGATCGCCAACATGACGTCGCCGGCGCGTCGGACCCCGGCGGGTGCGAGGGCCTGGAGCTTCGCGCGCATCCGGGGAGTACGAACCCCCGTCCGTGGCAGACGGTCCACGGCGTCGCTGGCCCCGGCGATCGTTACGACGCAGCGGGCCGATGGACCGGCGCCGTGCCGTCGCGGCTCATACCGTCACCGATGCCGATTGGTTCAGCCCCGAATCGAGGCCTGGCGTGCGTCGCATTCGTGACGCTGCTCGCCGGCTGTTTGGGCGAGCTCGGCCCGCACGGCGCCGGCGAGCCCGGCAGCGGTGGCAACGGATCGACCGGGGCCGCTGGGTCAATGACGTCGTCCGGGAACGGTGGCACCGAGAGCCAGACTACCGGCACGGGCGGCGACGGCGCGATCGCGGGCGCGACGGGGGGCGGCGTCACCGGCGCCGCGGGAGCGGGCGGAGACACGGCGGGAACCGGCGCCGCGGGCACGAGCGCGGGTGGAACAGCCGGCGCCGCGGGCACGAGCGCGAACGCTGGCGGCGCAGGAAGCATCGCGGGTCGGGGCGGAAGCGCCGCCGGTGGGACCACCGTTATCGCGGGAGCGGGCGGCAGCGCGCGCGGCGGCAGCGGGGGCGGTGCCGCGGGCACGGGTGGCAGCAGCGCGCGTGGCGGCAGCGGCGGCGGCGCGGCGGGCACATCCGGCGGCGCGGCGGGCGCGACCGGATCGGCAGAGATCCCGCCCGGCTGGGTGC
>WNGA01003356.1_pt1 | contig 45453 bp, 48 predicted proteins | sample 5400061 | NCBI WGS metagenome assembly WNGA01 (sample SAMN13153366, study PRJNA577476) | soil metagenome | isolation source: 100 cm soil or saprolite under grassland replicate 2 | place: USA:California | collected 2016-06-15 | reverse complement strand
GGGATGATCGGAGCTGTGTCGACACTGCGTCACGCAGCTATGGACCGTCCTCTCATGCCGATGTGTGTGCGATGGCGTGATGGCCGGCCCGGTCGCCGGCGTTGTTGTTCGGCTCGGCCGGCGGGTGTGTTGGACCGTGCAGCCGTAGGCGCGGACAGGTTGTCCGTGGATATGTGGGGCCTTCATCCGGGTCTGTGGCGTCGCGATGCTGGTGGCAGCCGATCAACGCCGGCCGTCAGGGCGGTACGAGTTGCACAGGGAGTCGTCATGCCACGCACGAAGCTGGACGTCACCATTCCGAGCCTGAGCGGGAAGCTAGCGGTGGTGACCGGCGCCAGCGACGGCATCGGGCTCGGTCTCGCCGAGCGGCTTGCGGGGCCGGCGCGGAGGTCGTCCTGCCGGTCCGCAACTCGGCCAAGGGCAAGGCCGCGCTGGCCCGCATCCGCGCCGCCAGCCCGGACGCGAAGGTCTCGACCCGCGAGCTCGATCTTGCCTCGCTCGACTCGGTGGCGGCGCTGGGCGGCACGCTGCGCGAGGAGGGGCGGCCGATCGACATCCTGGTCAACAACGCCGGGGTGGTGACGCCGGCCACCCGGCACGTCACCCAGGACGGGCTGGAGTTGCAGTTCGGCACGAACCACCTTGGCCATTTCGCGCTCGTGGCGCACCTGATGCCGCTGCTGCGCGCGGGGCGGGCGCGGGTGACGACGATGTCCAGCTTTGGCGCCCGTAGCGGCCGGATTGCCTGGGACGACCTGCAGAGTGAGCGGTCGTACAAGCCGATGCGGGCGTACTGACGAGCACCTCGGCTGGCGGTCAGTAGGGCGGCAGCGCCGGGTTATCCTCCCCGCCGACACCCATGCGGGCGGCTGCCGAGTCACGTCCGCGCTGCACCGGAACCATCCCGACGGCGGCCGCGAGCCCGTATGGCGGCATATTGCCGTAGATCGTCTCAATGTCTGTCGTGCGCACCCGGTAGGTCTCGTGCCAGATGCCAACGTCTCCAGAGCCGCCGATGCGTCGGTTGAATTCACGCCAGGGCTCAAGGTGCGGGTCGTTGCGATCCCGGGCGAACCGCTCCAGATCGGCGAACGACCGCCAGTACTGTACGAGAAGTGGCGAGGGGAGGAACGCCTGTCGAAACCCGAGCAGCCCCTTCTCGGGATGCTGCTGAAGGTATCGCAGCATCTTCGGCATCGCGGTGAAGACCGGCCACCACTCGGTGACCCGCCACGGTCGGTTGACCCGCATGCCGATGAGGAAGACGACGACCTCTTCGCCTAGATCGGTCAGGTCGGCCGTGTACCGGCCAGTACGGATCTTGGACATGTCCACCCCTTTCTGCTCCTGGTCACACGGTGCCAGCCAGCCGCAGCGCCGTCCAGCGACAGCGAGTATCAGACGGAGAGGTTCGGGTCGTCGGCGTGCTTTGGCGGCCGGACGGTGCGCGAAGCCTCGACACTCCCCGACGAAGTCCAGCGGCAGCGGCTCGGAAACGGCGGCCACGAGAACGTCCTCACATGCCGCTGATCGGGAGCTACTCATTCCGTATCGCCCTGCCGCGCTCTGCGGCGCGTGCGGCGAGGTAGTCGGTCCAGTCACGCCGGGCATAGGTGACCCAGCGGACTGCGGTGTTGATGTGCATGCCGAGCAGGTCAGCCAGGATGGCGGCGGGGAGGTCGGCGGCGAGGGCGGCGAGTGCTCCGTTGCGGGCGGGCCGGGCGCTGATGCCATGGCGGTTGAGCCGGTTGGTGAGGCTGTGGTTGTCGATCGGCTGTCCGGGGACCCGGCCGGGAAACAGCCAGTGGGGAGTTTGAGGGCCGTGGTGGATCATGAGCCGGGTTGGTGGCTGGGTGGCCAGCGTCCTCATGAGCGTGCCGAGGCGGGGGGGAAGCAGGATCGGGTGCTGGCCGGTGGTCAGGTAGGTGTTGTCGTCTTGGGGTACGACGTGATCGGCGCAGAGGTGCCGGATGCGTTGGGCCTGGAGGCCGAACAGGAGGATGAGCGCGCCTGCGGCCCGCACGTCGACGGGCAGGGCGTCATCGGTCAGGCACCGTTGCAGCAGGTGCCAGCGTTCGTCATCGCCGAGCAGTTCCGCCGGCTGCTGGCGTGGGATGTGCGGGACAGTGAGCGTTGTGGTGAGGCCACGATCGGTTGTCCATTTCAGGAAGTAGCGGATGCGGTTGCGCCGCTGGGAGTCTTCCTCGTCGAGCCAGCGGTCGATGTCGTCTTGGCGCAGTTCCTTCAGCGTGGTCCCTTGTTCGTCGAGCCAGGCCAGCAGTTCCAGGGCGACGAGGACGCGGCGGCGCAGATCGCGGCCGGTTGAGACCGGGTAGCGACGTGCGGACGCGCGGTTGCGGGCTCGCCGCAGTAGGAACCAGTTCAGGAACGGATGGACGAGGTTCGCGTGCTGGATTGGTTTGTGCTCGAGCCAGGACGGGACCCGTTCGAGGTCTTCGTGTCGTTGCGGCAGCACGCCGGTCTGCACCATGACCTGCCGGATGTAGTGGAGGCCGCGGGTGGGTGGCAGCTCGTCCAAGAGCCGATGGCTCAACGGTCGGTCGGCGACGAGACGGGCCAACAGCTTCGCGTTCGGGCTTTCGCGGATCCACTGGATTGCGGTGAACGGCAGGTGGACCTGGGTGAAAGCCTCGACCAGCGGCTGCAGTTGGGCCGAGACTGTGCCATCAGGTCCGGTCAAGAGGTCACCGACCTTGTCGGCGAGAACGCAATAGGCGCATCGCCCGTTCCCATAGGGGTTTCCGGCGCGGCCGCATCGGCGGCAGGTGTAGTCGACGTCGTGCCCGGCGCACGGCCCGCAGACCCCGGCACCGTCGTCGTCTCGGGCGATCAGCGGCTGGGCGGTTCGGCAGCGCGCACATTCGGCCGGGGATCGCAGGATCGCGGTGTAGCAGGACTGGCAGACGGGCCCGATCGGCCAGTGGGCCATCACCGGAAGGTCACGCTGGCAGCGGCAGCAGGTCACACGGGGCCGCTCGTCGCGGGCGTTGCAGGTGTGGCAGATCGGGGCGCCGGAGCTGACCCGTTGGCAGGGGCGGACCCGGCCGCAGCGTGAGCAGGTTGTTTTCGGTCCGCGGTAGCAGCTGTCGCAGAGATCGGGGTGGTCGCCGGTGGCGTTGCAGGCGATGCGTCCCAGCCGGCCGCAGCGCCCACAGGGTCGGCGCGGTCGCCGGTGCCGGTTGTAGCACAGGTGACACAACGCGCCTGCCTCGTCGATGAGTGCCGCTGGCTTCGTCTGTCCACAAGAGACACACTCATGTATGGGTCGCTTCCAGCATGCACGGCAGAGTGAGCCGCCGTCGGGAAGCCGCACGGCGGGGTCGCGGACCCGCCGACAGTTGCGGCATTCTTCGACAACGTCGGGGTCCACGCGGTAGCAGCGGTGACAGATGCCGCCCTCGGGTCGCCGCGCCAGGATCCGCATTCCGGTGCGTCCGCAGCGGGCGCAGGTGGCCAGCCGGGACCGTGCGTCGCAGGTGCCGCAGATCCGGCCCTCGGGGCGACGCTGCCGCAGATCGATCGTCACCGTGCCGCAGTGCGCGCAGCCGGGGCGGACCACCGGTTGTCCGGCATCGTGCAATACATGGGTCAGTCGCAGCAGCACGGGCGGGCAGAGGGAGTTCCCCGACGTGAGCGCGTCAGGGTGGGCGGCCAGGTGCGCGGCCAACTCCTCCAGGAACCGCGCTGCGCCCCTGACCGGGATCGGTACCGCAGCCTCCAGCACCGCCTTGGCATCCTCGACGTTCAGTAACGCCACGGCCGCGGTCAGCCGGGTGATCACTGTGGTCATCGCGGTGTCCATCCGCGCCGCCTGGCAGGCCAGCCGGGCCGCTACTGACGGCGGTGTCATAGCCCCTCGGGCCTGCGGATCGACGTCCGGCGCACCGCAGGGGCAGGCGCGCTACGCTCCCCGGCGGTCTTGCGGACCTCCGCGTTGACAGTCTCGATCTCGATCAGATCGTTGGGTGTGCAGTCCAGGATGTCGCACAACGCGGCGAGGGTGTCCATCGACAGACGCTGGGGCGGCTGGGTGACCAGCCGGAACACCTGCTCCCGCGACAGTGTGACGCCGCGTTCGGCCAGCAGCGGCACCAGGTCGGAGGTCTGGAACATGTCCTTGGCGGCCATGAGGTGGCGCAAGTGCCATCGATAGCCCATCTTCCTGATCACGACTCGTCGTCTCCCCACAGACTGGCGTGGCGTTCGGTGAGCTTGCGGCGCAGCAGCTGGTTGCGGTACTCGTCGGAGACACCGGTGTAGATGGCCGTCGAGCTGGCCGTGGCGTGACCTGCTTGATCTTGGACGAATCTCTCGGGGTAATCGAACTCCACAAGGTGCGTGATCATGCTGTGGCGCAGGCTATGCAGGTCGAGTTCGGTTGGCAGCCCGGCGGCTTCCCGGGCTGTTTCGAACGCCTCGTTCGCGCCGCGCCTGGACAGCCGGCCGCACCGCTCGGTCACCCACAACGCCGGATGATTGCCCACCTCGAACCGGGGACGGACGTCGGTGAGGTAGTGATCGAGCACGTCGACGATCCAGTCCATCTCCGGGACGGTGAACACCGTCCGCCGCTTGGGCGGGCTGCCGTTGGACGACTTGCCCCAGCGGACGAACACCGCCCCGTAGCGGCCGTAGTCTGGCGCCTTCGGATTGCGTCGCAAGTCCGCCAGATCCAGGCCGCACGCTTCCTGGCGCCGCAGCCCGTAGGCGTAGAACGTCTTGAGCAACGCCGAGTCCCGCATCGCGGCAAGCGCGCCCTTGCGCCGGCGTGCCCGGATCTCCTCCACCCGGCCGTCGGCCGCGTCGAACAGTGCCTGCACCTCCTCATACGTCAGCGGACGTCGTCCCGGCTGGCCCTCGAACTCGGTGACGTGGGTGACGCTGTTGTACTCGTGCAGGATCTGCGCCGGGGCCTGCCCGAACCGCTCCTGGCACGTCGCGAGCCAGCCGTAGCGGGCATCACAGATGAAGTTGCAGAACATCCGCAGCGAGTTCTGGTACTGGCGTGCCGTCGAGACCGTGAAGTTCGGGTTCCTCGCCCGCAGATGGTCGAAGAACGCCTCCACCTCCGCCGGCTGCCACTCCCACGGATACTGGTTCGAGAACGTCGCCAGCCCACGTACCAGTGACAGTCTGGGCTTGATCGTGGACTCCTGCTTCAAGAACCGAGTGCGCTGCTGCCGCGCCCAGCCCTCCAGCATCGCCTCGAACACCGCCGACGCCGGATCCAGATACGCGACCCCGTCGGCGAGCACCAGATGCGCCGCACCCGGCAGATCCGCCGCTCGACCCACCCCAACCTCCGTTACATCAGATGCAACATTGTTGAGATCAAGTCGTCCGAACGCAAGCCCTGCTGGTAGATCCGTCGATCAAACCTGGCGAGGTGCGGCGGGCCGCCCTCCGACCTGCAGGTTCAACTCGTAGTCCCGGCCGTCGAATGTTGCATCAAACACAATTCCGCCGGTTTCTCGCTATCACGCATCCCGCTGAGGTAGGCGACCACGATGTAGCAGGCGGCGGCCAGCCGCTGCTCGTAGCGCGGGTACTCCTGATATGGAATCCGCTCCAGCCAGGGCTGGCCGTTGATCTCTGTGGTGAACTCGGTCCACAGGTAGGAGTCGTTGTCCACGCCGAGTTCGGCGGCCGCCTCGTCGATGAGCTGGTGGTTGCTGGCGCAGTGGTTCAACGTGCCGCGGCTGGCGTCGACCTCGCGGGCCAGGTGGGAGATGTTGAGCCCGACCGGGCCTCCCGGCAGCGGACGCCGGGCCTGGCGGTAGCGGTCCAGCACCGCGATCAGGTAAGGGCGGGCGGTCTTGCTACCCGGTGATCGGCGGCCTTGCCGACGCACCCAGTGGCAGGCGAACAGGTGGGACCATTCGGCGCGGGCGCGCAGGATGTCGCCGGACAGTTCCTGCACGTAGCGCAGCGCCCACCCCAGCAGCGGCCCGAGCACCGATTCGGGGATGCGGTCGGTGCTGTTTCGGTGCGGCGCGTGGGTTTCGGCTCGTACCAGTCGTCCAGTGTGGATGGGTCGAAGGTGAGCCGATCGGCGGGGAGATGGTTGCGGTAGACCCACAACCGGTGGACCGCGGCGCGCAGGCCGCAGCGCCAGCTGTGGGACACGCCGAGACCGAGCAGGTGCTTGCGGTAGGCGTCGACATCGTCGGGTTCCACGTCGACGAGGCGGGTGATGCCCCGCGCGGCGAGCCAGTCGACGAAGGTCTTGAACCGGGTGAAGTCGATCCGGACAGACACCGGCTGCTTGCGCCGCTCGCCCTCCGGCAGGTCACCGGCCAGCTGTGTGAAGAACAGTTCCTTGGCCACCGCCTGGTACTCGGGTGGAAGCGTGGTGAAGTCCAGGACCTTGCTTTGCTGCTGGCGCTGGAGCAACGCCGGGGACAGGTCCCACACGTCGTCGCGGTAGCGGGCGGTGGACCCGAGCGTGATCGCCTCGCGCAGCGGATGCCCGGCCAGCACCAAGGCGCTGCCGGGCGTGGGAACAGGTGTGGCAGTAGCGGCGGTCGCCGCCGAGCGGGTGCTCACCCGTTCTCCTTCGGTCCTTCGAGCAGATCCAGCAGGTTCGCTGCGCGGCCATCCGTGCTTGCCTTCGCGGCGGCGACCTCGGCGGGGGTGAAGGTGGGCAGGATGTCCTCGGTGACCGACAGCCACGCCTGCCCGTAGCGGCGCCACCAATCGTCGCGCCCGGTCGTAGTCCAGCGGCGCTCCAACTCGCCGAGCAGGTCGACCAGCCCGGGCAGGTGCTCGCGGGTGACCACCGCGTTGCGGCAGGCGAAGCAGGCCAGAAACGACGCCCGGCAGACACCGTCATTGAACGGGCTGTCCCGGACGCTGGTGCACGCGGCGAACGCGGTCGCGGCGGCCCGCGTGTCCACACCGCCGGCGACATCGCTGGTGACGACTGGGATCGGACCGCCGTTGCCGTTCAGCAGGCGCCGGTGGGCCTCGCGGGCGGAGTCTTCGGCGTCGGTGAGGGCCTCGGCCACCACACCCTCGGCCCAGTCCCGCACCGTCGGATCACCGGCGAGATAGCTGGTGAACAGCACGTCCTGGGTGTTGGTCCGCACCGCGGAGGGCAGGTGCCCGCCCACCGCTCGGGTGGTGCGTCGTTCGACAGTGGTCTTGAGCCGGTTCATCGTCAGCCGCAGCGGGACGTCGTTCTCGGTCAGCCCGTGGCCGCGTGCCCAGTGGCTCAGCCGGGTGTCGCGGGACAGCACCTGGGCGAACGGGTCGACGTGACCGCCGCCGCCCAGACCCTCACGAACCCCGTTGTTCACCCAGATCGACCACGCGGTCGTCGATCCGCTGAACGCGCGGGACCGGGCGGTGAGCTCCAGCAGCAGAAGATAGAACCCGCCCGGCGTGTGCAGCTGGCGGCTGGGCTGGCCGATCTCCCACACCACGTCGCTGTACCAGTGCCCGGCGCCGCGTCGGCGTTTCACCGCCTGCAACTGCACCGCGCGCTCGTCAAGCAGCTCGTGCGCGGCCGGCAGTTCCTTGACCGTCCCGCCGTTACGGCCGGACAGGCCCACGCCGAGCACCATCAGCGGCGCGAGGTCCGAGGTGACCAGGAACAGCCGGCGAGCGTAGGCCATCCGCGACCACGGATCCGGCGACCCGGTCGGAAACCGCAGGTCAGGCACCTCACCCGTCTCGGCCAGCGCGACCAACTCGGCCACCTCCTGACCCTGCCCGGCCTCCAGCGCCTCCAGCGCCGCCGGCTGCGAGGCATGTGTGGCGAGCAGCCGCTCACTGGCCCGGATGCGGTCCCGGACCCGGCCGACATCCGACCGGGCAGCGCGCATGATCCGGCCGAACAGCTCGTCGGAGTAGCCGGGAACACCGAGCCTGCCGGTGCCCGGATCGACCATGATCTGGCCGGTCCGCAGATAGGCGCGGGTGTCGGGATGCAGACTGCCGTCGGGAAACTCCATCAGCACCCGGCACACGCGCCGCATCTCCGCCAGCACCGCCACCTCGGACTGCGTCTCCAGACGCTGCGCCCGAAATCGGCGCAGGTGCGACGCGGTGATCGCGCGGGGTGTCCGGCCGGGGCCGCACCGTGGCCAGAAACGCGGTAAACCGCCGGACCGCGCTCCAGGCGTTGTTGGCGCTGGCCAGCGTGTGCAGCGTCCCGGTCACCCCCACCCGCACCGCGAACGCCGCCGCCAACTCCTCCCGCAAACCGGGGACCGCAAGCTCCGCGAAGTCGTACCGTTTCCGGCGTCCGTCACGGCCGACGAACTCGACCACCAGACCACGCCCGGACCGTTCGACCGGCGCCGGCGCGTCATAGCGGGCCGCCGGCCGCGCCGACGAACGACCCCGTCGAGTCCCCGAACGTGACACCGGACGCGCCGCCCCGCCTCGCGATGCCGGGGTCATGCCGACTGACCCACAAGCTCAGCTGCGGCGCCCACATCGGCGCCTACATTGCTGTCGGCCTCACGGTCGGTCTCGATCTCGGTTTCGACCTCGACGGCGATATCCGCGGTTCGCACCAGCCGCGGGTCATCCCATCCGTCGCCGACCAACGCCATGCGCGTCTCCATCTCCAACTCGGCCAAGGTGTGCAGGTACTTTTGCGTGGTCTCCACCGAACTGTGGCCGAGCCGCCGCCGGACCCAATCCAGCGGATCGCCAAACACCATCTGGTAGTGGCGACGCTGCTCAGCATTCTGCGAGCCGAGACTGCGCAAGTGCCCGCGTTGCAGGTGCTCCAAAGCAGTCACCGCGAAACTGTGGCGCAGCAGGTGCGGGTGACAGCGGACCGCCACACCCAGTGCGTGGCAGCGGTCGCTGGCACTGCGAAACACCGACTTCCACGCGTGCAAGGTCAGCGGCATGCCGTCCTCGCCCAGCCACAGATCCACCGGCTCCAAGCCCTCGGCGGTGCGAATCAGCAGCCGCTTCCGCTGCTGCGGGTCGAGATGGTCAACGCCGATCCAGCGTTGCCCGATCCGCACGGCCGGGCGGGTCGGGTGCTCGATGATCAGCGGGTCGCGGATGTCGTCGTAGCGGCCGGCCGCCCGGGCCCGAGCAACCGCGTCGGCCCGGTCGATATCCACATAGGTCCACAGATCCCGCAGGACAGTGTCCGGAAAGTAGATGTTACGGGCCGACTCGTACTTCGCGATCGAACCAGGCAGCCAGGACCGGTAGTACCCGTGGAAGCCATCCCGCTGCGGTAGCTCGAACAGTGAAAGGCTCGACTGCTCTTCCAGCCGGAGGCCAGTTCGGATCATCGTGTCGGCATAGACCGTGTTGCGCGCCACCCGGGCGCCCCGAAAGGCGAGGTCGGGTAAGCCGTCGGGCTGGTAACCGCGCAGGCCCACATCGCGCCAGGTCCGGTACATCCGAGGCGTCAACCAGGACACCCGGTCGCGCCGAACATCGGGGCGCCGCTCCGCTGGGGTCTCACCGCCATCAGCCCCACGGCCATGACGCGACCGTGCCCGTGACGGACGCTGCACGATCGGCGACTCAGCGACGTGCCGCCTGGCGACCGCCCACTTGTAGAACCCGTTGACCGTCGTCACCTCACGCTCCCAAGTGGACGCCGCGACCAGCGGGCCACCCTCATCCCGACAACGCCAGAACTCGAACACCCGACGATCCTCTGCCGTCGCATCACGCCACGTTCGCGCCCGCTCACCGCCGCCGGCCCGAACCGGTGGCCGGTGAAACCACAAGAAGTCCAGGAACCGCCCCAAATCGCGCGCTGCGGCCTCCCACGTATGCCGCGACAACCTCGCCATCCGAACCGACAGGAAGTAACCGTTCAACGCCACGTCATACGAGCCATCCGGAGCGATCAGAAACGGCGCCCCATCCGGAATGCCCGCACCATCCAGCCACTCATCCACACCACCCAACTCCACCAACAACGGCCGAGGCTCAGCCGGCCACCGACGCTCCCGAGAGGTGAACCGAACATGCCAACGAGTGATCAACACGAGGTGAACGTACCAATGTGGACAGTGTCCGGCCATACATACGCCGACGAAGGCGCAAGGATCCAGCGTGACCGCTCGTATTCGACGACAACCCGCAGCTCCGAATACCCCTTGGTCGCCTGGGGCTGGGATCGGGCTCGCTGCGAGCAGTACCTGCAGGATCTCCTCGGCGAACCCTGGCCGAAAAGTGCCTGCGTGTACTGCCCCTTTGCGGCCAACCATGCCGCCCTGCCCGCGCTGCTGGCGCGCTACCGGCGGTTTCCCGACGCCGCCGTCCGGGCCATGCTGCTGGAGCTGACCAGCATGGCGCTCAACCCGAACATGGCGCTGTTCGGCAGCCGCAGCGTCAATGCGTTGGTCGCGGCCGACGGGAACCAGGCCGCGCTCACCGCCCTCGAGCGCATCCTGGTCGCGTGTGACTACACCCTGTACGAGGTACGCCGCGTGCTCCCGCTCAGCGCCAGCCAGCGCGGCCGGCCGGGCCGTCCATGGCGGTCGGTACGCCAGCTCACGTCCGGCAAGGAGGCGGCGGTTCTCGGCGAGCTGCGACACCGGGCCCGTGCCGCAGGTGTTGACGTTACCTCCAGCGGCCATGTCCACCGGGCCATCCTGCGTCCCCGCGGGCTCACCTTGCCGACCAAGGAGCACCTCCTGGTCGTCAGCCCCAGCGGCGTGCAGGCCAAGCAGCGTTCGGGGTTCGAGCGTGTCTGGGCGCAGGTCGGCGACAACGACATGTTCCAGCCGCCGCTGGCGTCTGCACGCGGCGAGCGCCTGTAAGGCAGGCATGCCACCACCGAACGCTGAGCCTCCCGGCGACGGCCTCGCCGGCGGTGCCGGCGCCGCGTCCGGGACCCTGCACCCGGACGCGGACCGGCCGTGCTCGCGGCCACCCGGCCGGATCCGCGCCGCTGCCGGGCCGTGTCAAGGGCGCTGCGCGTCCCTCTGGGACCGCCTGCGGCGGCCCTTGACACGGGCCCGGGCGCCGCGGGCGGGCATCCGCGCCGCCCTCGGGGCGTAGGCCAGGCCGGTTGGCCGCGAGCAGCATGGCACCGGCTCGAACGCTCACACAGCCCAACACCCCCGGGGCACGGGAGGGCGATTCCGCCGGCATCGCCAGCACGGCCGCCGCTGTGAGGTCTGCGCTCAGTTTGGCTGTGAGTTCGGTGGTGGACGCTCACCGCTGAGCGTGACGCGGCTGATTGCGGCCGTCGGCGCCCGACCAGTCGAGCCGCTCGTTTCCGCAGCCCACGGCCCACAAGGAACGCACCTGTGAGCGCACCCGAGCCGACCTTGATCGTGCTGCCGGCCACCAGGCCCGGCGATCTCCGTGTCCCGGCGTAGGACGGCTACCCGAGCCTGGGACGGAGCGGTGAGCGTGACCAGAGCAGCCCTTGAGGAGCACCGGAGCGGTCCTCTGGCCGAGCCGGCCGCTGGCCGGGCGGAGGCTACCTGCCATCGCAGCTGGGCGGTACTGGACGGCTGGATGCCATCCGAGGACGAGCTCGCCGACCGGCAGGAACGCGCCTGGGAGGCAGCCGACGAGGTGCACGCGCGGTGGCAGGGTGCGTTGCGTGTGGTGCCGCACCTGTCGGCGCGGCGGGCCAAGGTGGCATGGCTGCGGCTGCTCACCGTCGTGAGTTGGCTGTCAGCCCCCGACCGCGACGCCCTGCGCTGCTACCTCACCACAGACCTGCGGCTGGACGTGCTCGCGGCGTTGCTGCGTATGCCAGAGCACGTCTTCTGTGAGCTCCTGCTGGCCGCCACCGAGACGCTGCTCGGGCCTGTGAGCGGCGAGGACGACGCGACGTCACTCACCGCGATCCTCACACGGACAGCCCGTCGGCTCGGCCACCGCATGCCAATGGCCCTGCCGCGCGGGACGCAGGCGCCGCGCCTGCCGGCAGCCCGACGGACGCTGATTCCCGCGGAATCGGCGATCTGCCGCGGCGTCTGCTCGGGTCGCGACCTGGCGGCAAGCCCGCCGCTCACTCGCCGAGCCCGTCGTTGACACGGCGGTCAGCTCGCCAGGCCATGGTGGCGGAGGTTCTCTTGCTAGCATCTTCCCCCGATCATCTGGAGTGGGAGGATCAGCGTGGGCAAGCACGAAGAAGAGGAACTGGCTCGCGCGTGCATCGAGCAGACCCTCGGCGTGCCTGTCGGGGTGCACGACGACGGCTCGCAATCCCGGCCGGGCCTTGGCATGTATGACCTGGAGATCAGGTACCCAGGGCGGCCGGTGGTGCCCGTCGAGGTATCATCCGACGTCCACGGTGCCGCTGCTGGCTCCCTCAACACACTCGCCAAGCAATTCAGGAACGGCGTGTGGCCCGCGCCACGCCTGACCCGAGCGTGGGAACTCCACACCGACTCTGCCCCGCCGCTCAAGCGGCTGCACGGCCAGGCCGAAGGTCTTCTTGCTGGAGGCGGTCGTGGGCCTGACCTGAAGGCGTCAGGACGAGTGAGGCGGTCGCTGGCTGAGCAGCTCAAAGTGCATGCCGTCGGGCACCAGCCAGCGCCCGCCCCAGGTGAAGCCCCAGCGTTCGAAGATGCTGACCAGGCGGGGATCCTGGTGTGGTGGCAGGCCTTGGGGGTTGGCGCGGGCGTTGAGGTCGATCGCCGAGCCCCAGGCGTGGTGGGCAAGGCTCGGCCCGGGGTCGCCGGGGATCACCCGTGCCGCGTAGCAGCCGGCGTAGTCGCCGGGGTCGACCAGCCGGGCGAGCCCGCGCCGCACGACCTCGGCCAGGGCGCCGCGCAACCGCGCGATCATCGCGCGGTTGCAGGTGACCCGCCCCAGGATCGGCACGGGCACGGTGACGATGTGCCGTGCCACCCAGGCGGGGTCGATGGTGATCCAGCCACCGGGCGCGGGCGTCGGCGTGGCCGCGAACTCGCCCAGCAGCGCCTTCTGGATCACCTGCGGCAGCACCGCGTCGCCCTGCCGCAGCCAGGCCGCTTGCCCGGGGCCGCGGATCCGCAGCCGCGCACCGGCCGGCAGGGTCGCGCGGATGCGCGCCGCCAGCGCCTGCCATGGCGTTGCGGGTGCCGGCTCCACCAGCAGGTAGCGGTCGGTCGTCTGGCCCAGCGCGGCCGCCTGGCGCCGCGAGACCAGCAGCTCGTGGGCGCCGACGTCCCGGTCTGGCAGCACGCCGACGATCCGCACCGCCTGGGCGTTTGGCTGGCCGAGGTCCAGCGTCCCGCCTGGCCCCAGGCGCCGCAGCCTCGCGGAGGTCGCGCCGAGGATCGCCCCGCCGCGCTCCAGCGCCTCCAGCAGCCGGTGGTCGGCGGCGGGCAGCAGCGCTGCCAGAGCCTGCGGTGACGCGCCGGCGAGGTCCAGCGGGATCGCCATCCCCGCCGGGGGCTGGTCGACCACGTGCCCGGCCGCGTCCAGCGAGCGGGTGAGCCATACGGTCCCGCTGGCCACCGCGACGGCGTGCCGCACACCGGGCAGCGCGCCCACGCGCGCGGCGAACCCGGCCGGCAGGCGGCCCGGTGTCCAGACCAGCATCGGCCGTGGGACCGCCTGTGCCGGCGCCGGCTCGGCGGTCGCGCCACCCGCGGCCCGCGTCGACGGCGGTGACGCCGCCTGTTGCGGGCTGGCGCGATCACAGCCAGCCGCCAGCAGGCAGGTCGCCAGCCCCAGCGCGATGATCGACCGCATGCACGTCCCCACACGACGAAAAGCCCACCGCTCATGCTCCCACGGACCATCGCCCAGTGCGTGGCTGCCGCCGAAGCATGCCATCGGCAATGGCTGCGGTACCGCGTTGGGCCGTCCAGCGGTCAGCCACGGGCGCTGGACGGCTCGCGGCTGAGCTCGGCCCGGTCGACCAGCGGGACGGGACCCAGCCGGATGATGACGGCGTCGGTAACGGCGCCGTGCTCGCCAAAGGGGCTGTCGGCGGCAAGGTCGGCGACGCCTGGTCCGTGCTGCTCCAACCGGCGCATCCAGCCGGCCATGTCGTAGATGCGCGCCACGCCGCCGGGGCGCAGCACCCGGTGGATCTCCGCCAGGCCTCTGGCCGGGTCTGGCCAGTGGTGCGCGGAGAACGTGCTGACCACGACATCGAAGGTCGCGTCGGGTAGCGGCAGCGAGGCGACGTCACCGACCAGGAACCGCACCCGGTCGGCCACTCCCGACCTGGCCGCCAGCGTGGTGGCCCGCTCGACCATGTCGGCCGCCACGTCCACGCCCGTTACCCGGAGCTCGGGTGCGGTCTCGGCGAGGGTGACGGCCAGCCGGCCAGGCCCCGAGCCGATCTCCAGCACGTGCGCCTGAGGCGCGAGCTCGGCCAGCTCGCCCGCCACCCCGGTGAAGAATCCTCGGAGGAGAAGTGACGAGGCGGCGTCGTAGAGGCTGGCACTGGGCGCCGAGTAGCGGCGCAAGTTCCCGACCAGCCGGCCAAGCCCACGCCTCCGGGAGGTGGCGAAGGTCACAGCGGTGGCCACAGCCAAACCGGCGACCAGCCAGCGTCGACCGCGCGCCATCTACCCGGCCTCCTGTCTGTGCCCGTGCGACGGGGCCCGCGCCGCATCCTCCGTGACGCTCGATTTGCTACGTTTCATTGTAGTAGATACAGTATTGCCGGCTCGTGTCTGAGAGGTCACGCTATCCCCCATGGCACCCATCAGGCCCCACTGAACACACCGTGATTGCTCGAGCAACTCGGCGCTCGTCCAGCCGACCTCGAGGTGAGCAAGGGCAGTCAACAACTACAGCGAGTACTGGCCAACCAGGCGCGATGGGCTGTGCGCGCCGCCCGTGCCGGTCCTCGTAGAGTCGCGAGCACCAAGGGGATGACAATGCCAAAGAGCAGGACGCTCAAACTGGCGCTGACTGTGGCGCTGGTCGCTGCCGCGACGCTGGGCGGGTTCGCGGTCACCTCGCGCCAGGCCAAGGCGGCCGACCCCTCCAGCGTTCCCATCCGGCCGGTCTCCTTCGACGCGGTGTACGTCGTCAACGGCGGCGACGGCCAGACCAGCTCGATCTCGGTCATCAACGCGCGGACCAACACCGTGGCCGCCACGATCCAGCTGACCGATGCGATGTGGCCCCACCACATCTACCAGAGCGCCGACCGCAGCCGACTGCTGGTGGCCGTGCCCGGCATGGACATGAGCGAGGGCCACGGCGGCGAGGTGCCCGCCGACATGCCCGGCGCGGTCATGCTGCTGGACGCCAGGACCGGCGCCACCATCCGGTCGGTGCTGACCCCGGCGATGAACCACAACGCGATCTTCTCGCCCGACGGGCGGGAGGTGTGGACCTCGCAGATGATGGAGCCGGGCTCGGTGCTGGTGCTGGACGCCAACACGCTGGCGACCAGGCGGGAGGTCGGGGTCGGTGACATGCCGGCCGAGGTGACCTTCTCACCGAGTGGCCGCCTGGGCTTTGTGGCCAATGGCGGCTCCGACTCGGTCAGCGTGATCGACCCCAGGACCAAGCAGGTGGTCAAGACCATCGCGGTCGGTGACAACCCGGTCGGCGCGTGGCAGGCGTCCAACGGGTTCGCCTACGTGGATAACGAGACCGGGATGACGATCAGTGCGATCGAGCGGCGCTCGCTTCAGGTCAGGTTCACCTACGACCTTGGCTTCATGCCCGGGATGGCCCAGCTTGGCCCGGATGGGCACCTGTGGGTGACCGACGCCGACAACGGCAGGGTCGTGCTGTACTCGCCGACCCGTGACGTGCGGCTGCACCAGATCCCGACCGGGGCGGGCGCGCACGGGATCGCGTTCTCGTCCGACGGCAGGACCGCCTACATCACCAACCAGCTGGCCGACACCGTCTCGGCGATCGATGTCCGGTCCCGCAGGGTGAAGGCGACCATCAGCGTGGGCGAGAAGCCCAACGGCCTGGTGTTCCGGTCCAGGTGAGCTGCTGGACCTTATTGGCGCGGACGTGACCTTGCGTGTGGCGGGCATGCCGGTCGCGACCGCGTCGGCGGCCAGGAGCGCCATGCTGCTGGCGCTCCTGGCCGCCACACCGTTCCCCGCGTTGCGACTCGGCGGCCGTGCTGGCGGTAGGGTCGGCGTGCGATGAGCATCGTCGTGAGAGCCCCGTCGCGTCCGCTCGCGCCGTTCGTGGCTGTGTTGGGGTACTACGAGTCCGGTCTTGAGGACGCACGCGACCTGCTGCTGCCCGCTGGGTTCATGCATCTGGCCGTCAACCTGACCGAGGACGAAGCGTGCTGGTACGACGGCGACGGCTTCGCCACCGTCCAAGTCCGGCGTGGCGCCGTGCTTGGGAGTGCCTCCGCCGGACCGATCGGTATCGACCTGGCCACCCAGCGCGCGGTTTCGGCAGCGGTGGGTCACGGGCGGTCGTAGAGGCCGAGCCACCACGACCCGGCGACGGCGACCACCAGCCCGAGAAGAAGATAGGCCGGGCTGTGGCCGCCAGGGAGCAGCTCCAAGTCGACGACGTCGACCTCGTTGACAACGATCACGGCCACGCCGAGCCCGACCAGCGACCAGCCGACCACCTTGTGCCAGGCTGGCCGGAACCGCGCCGCCCGGCGGCCGCTCCGGGGCGAGGGCGCCGCGGTGGGCTTCCTGCGCTGACGTGACTTCGGGGACATCGGGATCCTCAGGCTACGACAGCATGTACGATAGGCCGTCAGGGTGGCGCTCGCCGCGTGGCCTCATCTGGTTGGCGACCCGCAGCTATATTACTGTGTGTAGTACAAGATGTCTCATGGGTGGCGCGACTGGCGGGGACGGGAAGCCGGCGCAGGGCTCGGTAGGCTCGGAGAGATGGACGAAGCGACCATTCAGGTAACCAGTACCGGACGGCCTTCCGGCACGGCACGAGTCCGCGCACTCGCCGACTGGTCGGCGCGCCACTGGGCCGTGGCGGCCGTGGCCGCCGCGGTCGCGGCGCTTGCGCTGGGCCTGCCCACCGACGTGGTGCCCAACCCGCTGTACACCCGCATGACCCCGGTGCAGTGGTGGAACTACCCGATCCTGGTAGCCTCCTCGCTGCTCATCGGGCTCACCGCCGGTACCTACGTGCGCGGCCGGGCGGCGGACCTGCGCGGCGGGCGGCGCATGACCGGCGGTGGGCTGCTGTCGCTGTTCGCGATCGGCTGCCCGGTCTGCAACAAGCTCGTCGTCCTGGCCCTGGGGGTGAGCGGGGCGCTGCGGCTGTTCGCGCCGATCCAGCCGCTGCTGGGCCTGGCGTCGCTCGGGCTGGTCGCGTGGGCGCTGTGGGTCAGGCTCGGCAGCGCCGCGGCATGCCCCCTCCCCCCGGCCGGGCGGCGGCCGCGCGGCTGACCCTGCCTCCAGGCGCGGGCTGGCGACGGCATTGGACGAGTCCCGGCGCCGGCGGTACGGTGAGCGCCCGCCCCGACTCCTCGGCTTGGAGTGCGGTGCGGTGAACAGTCGGCCGTTTGATCGATGAGGAACGCGAGGAGCCAACGCGGCCATGATGGCGGCAAGCCTGCTGCTCAGCGCGCTCGGCCTGCTGGCCGTACCGGGCCTGCTGCGGCCGCTCGCCCGGCGCCTGCCGCCGGCGGAGTGGGCGGGGCTGTGCGTCCTGCTGCTGGCCACCGGCGCGATCGCGGTCGAGGTGCTGGTGGTGCTGGTGGCGATCCCGACGGTCATGCGCGCGGTCGGCCTGGATGAGATCGCGGACCTGTGCCAGCAGGCGCTCGGCCGGCTGATCCCGGGAGGGGCGGCGGTCGGCTGGGCGGCGTTGGCCGCAGCCGTCGCGGTCCCTGTCCTGGCCGGGCGGGAGATCCTGCGGACCTGCCGTGACCGGCGCGTCGTGCGGGTCGGGCTGGGGCTGGGGGAGCGATTGGCCCACCATGGCCACGCGTTGCTGGTCGTGCCCAGCGACCGCTTGGTCGCCTTCAGCGTGCCAGGGCCGGCCCCGCAGGTGGTGGTCTCCCGCCGTCTGGCCGGTGAGCTCACCGACAGCGAGCTCACCGCGGTGCTGGATCACGAGCTGGCGCACCTGCGCAACCGCCACCACCACTTCCTGCTGCTTGCCAGCGTCGTCGAGGGCAGCCTTGGGCTGCTGGGGCCGGTGCGGCGCAGCGCGGCGGCGCTGCGTGTCGCGCTGGAGCGGTGGGCGGACGAGCAGGCGGCACAGGCCAGCGCCGGCGGCCGGGCGAGCGTGCGCGCCGCGCTACTGCGGGTGGCCGCCGCGATGGTCGCCGGCGATCCGCGATTCGCGTCGTTTCTGACCGCGTCGACCGTCGTGGAGCGGATCGAGGCGTTGCAGGCGGACGCGCATGCCAGCAGAGGGCTGCCGCGGCGGCTGTCGGTGTACCTGCCGGCGGTGCTGCTCCTGTTTGTAGTGCCCGTCCTGGTCGGCGCGATCCTCGGGCAGGCCGATGTCCTGCACCATCTGGCTGGCATCTGCCCATCGCATCCCCACGCCTAGGCTCCACCGGTGTCTGGCTGCCCGTCGCCGCGCCGACGGCGCTGTGGGACCGGAACGACATTCCGTCGTAGCAAGACCTATGATGCCGCCTATGGCTGACCAGCGCCCGAAGCAGACCGCAGCACGAAAGCTCCAGGCGGTGGCGCTCAGCTCGGCGGCGATCGCGACGGTCTACGCGGTCGGCTAGGCGGCGACCAGGCCCGGCGCGCCCAGCGACGACCAGCTCGTGCGGCTGCTGCCCGGCCAGCAGCGGCCCCTGCGGGTGGGACTGCGGCCACCGGTGCCGCCCGGCCGCTACAGCGACGGGACCTGGACCGGCGCGGCCAGCAACGCCTACGGCAAGGTCGAGGTCGCGGTCCGCATCCAGGGCGGCAGGATCACCGCGGCACGGATCACCCGAACCAACACCTTCTATCCGGCGTCGTCGATCGCCGGGCTGCCGGTCCAGGTGGTGGCGCGCCAGAGCGCCGACGTCGACGTGGTCAGCGGCGCGACCGCCAGCTGGCAGGACTTCGTCAATGCCGTCCAGCAGGCGCTCACCACCGCTGCGGGGAAGCCATGGCCACCTCCTCGGGAGGGATGTGACCGGCGCCCCCTGCTGGCGTGAGGTGTGGATGGATACCGTCGTGGCGATCCGGCTCGCGGTGCCTGCCGAGGGCGCGTCCCGGTACGGCGCGCCGGTGCGCTCGGCGTTCGGCTGGTTCGCCCGCGTCGAGGCGGCCTGCTCGCGCTTCGACCCCGCCAGCGAGGTGTGCGGGCTGCTGGGGCGGGTCGGCGAGCCCGTCCGGGTCAGCGCGGTCCTGCTGGAGAGCGTCGGGGTCGCGCTCGAGTTGGCGGAGGCGACCGGCGGGGCCTTCGACCCGGCGGTTGGGCACCTGCTGGAGGCGCGCGGGTTCGACCGCCACTACCGGACCGGGCGCACCTTCCGGTCGTGCATCGACCCGTGCGCCCGCCCCAGCTACCGGGAGGTGGAGCTGGACCGCGAGGCCGGCACCATCACCCTGCACCGGCCCCTACTGCTCGACCTGGGCGCGGTCGCCAAGGGGCTTGCCGTGGACCTGGCCGCCGAGCAGCTCGCCCGCCTCGCGCCCGGCGTCGCGGTCGACGCCGGCGGTGACTGCCTGGTGCGCGGGTGCACCGCGACCGGCCGGCCCTGGCGTGTCGGCATCCAGCATCCGTGCGAGCCCGAGCGGCTGCTCACCACGGTGGAGGTGCCGGCGGGCGCGGTGTGCACCTCGGGCGGCTACGCCCGCCGTGGCGGCGGTCGGCGGCAGGCCGGGCACCTGCTCGACGCGCGCTCTGGCCGGACGGCGGAGCGCATCATCAGCGCTACCGTCGTGGCCCCGACCGCAATGGCCGCCGACGCGCTGTCCACCGCCGCGCTGCTGCTGGGGCCCACCGGTGGGCTGCGGCTACTGGAGGACTCCGGGGTGGAGGGCCTGCTGGTCACCGCCGACCTCGAGCAAGTCGCGACCAGCGGCTTTGACGCCCTGGTCGCCGACGCCGCGCGATCGCAGGGACCCGTGCCGACATGATGCGGGTGATCGCGGCGCCGCCGCTGACGCGCCGGGAGTGGCTGGGACGCCTGGTCCGCACACCCAAAGGGACGCTGCTGCTGGTGCTGCTGCTGCTGGCCGCGATCACTGCGCCCGCCGCCGGGTCGGGCAGCGCCTGGCGCGCCCTTGGGATCGCGGCCGCCGTCGCCGTCGCCCTCGACCTGCTGCTGGCGCGCCTGCGGGGCTGGGGCTGGGTGCTTCCCGACGGCGCGCTCATCAGTGGTCTCCTGGTTGGGATGGTCCTCAGCCCCGACGTGGCCTGGTGGATCCCGGCCGCCATGTCGGCGCTGGCGATCGCCGCCAAGCATGCCCTGCGCATCCGCCGCGGGCACGTGTTCAACCCCGCGGCGCTCGCACTGGCGCTGGCCGCGCTGCTGCAGCTTGGCCTGCAGAGCTGGTGGGGAGCGCTCGCCAGGCCACAGTGGCTGGTGGTCGCGCTGCTGGTGGCCACCGGCCTGCTGGTCGCCGACCGCGTCAACCGGTTCGCGATGGTGGGCGCCTTCCTCGGCACCTATTTCGGGCTGCTCGCCTTCGTGGCCCTGTGGATCGACCCTGACCTTGTACGGGAGGCTTACCGTCCGCCGTTTGTGAACGCGGCGTTGTTCTTTGCGTTCTTCATGCTGGATGACCCGCCGACCTCGCCCGGTCGTCCCACGGCGCAAAAGCGGTATGGATCGATCGTCGCCGTTGCCAGCGTCGCGGCCTTCCTGCTGCCCCACCAGCTTGCCTTCCTGCCGCTGGGCGTGCTGGCAGGCAACCTCTGGTACGCCGTGTACCGGCTGCGGAGCAGCCGCGCCGCGCGCTGATCGCCGCGCCCGAGCCTGCTCCGACATGCCGTCGTACCAGCAGCGAGCATGGCTGTTGTAGGCTTCTGGTTGCGTGGGGCCGGTCACAAGCGGCGCACACGGTCACGCCCGGTTCGGCGTGGGAGAGGAGCACAGGGGAGGCTGATGGCCAGGCGCCCGATGGGGGAGCTGGAGGCGGCGGTCATGAACCTGCTGTGGGATCGCGGCGGGTGGATGACCCCAGGTGAGGTGCACGCCGCGCTACCGGACGCCGACCTGGCCTACACCACCGTGATGACCGTGCTGGTGCGCCTGTGGCAGAAGGACCGCGTCGAACGCCAGCGGGACGGGCGCGCCTACGCCTACCACCCGGTGGTCACGCGCGAGCGGTACGCCGCGCTGCGGATGGAGGGACTGCTGGCCAGGGCCGGTAACCGCTCGGCGGCGCTGAGCCATTTCCTGGACGCGATCGACCCCGCAGACCGCGACCAGCTCCGCCGGCTCCTCAGGCAGCAGCGCACTTCCTGAACACCGGCCAAGGCGACCCGGATACAGAGGGTGTGCACGGCGAGTTGAAGTCGACGAACTACACGCCGTAGGATCTGCCGGTCTTGCTGGCGACGACCCCCACGTCGCCACAGCGTCCTTTGGCCCCCACCGGAGGACGCCTGTCCGGCCCCCACCGGCTCCCGAAGGAGAAGATCCGCTTGCGCGCTCGATGGTTCCCCCGCCACCGAGGATTCGCCGGCCCGCTCGGCATGGTCGGGTTGACGCTGTGCCTGCTGTTGCTGGCCAGCCCGATCGCCAACGCCGCTCCCACGGCCAGCAGCCTGCGCCAGCAGTTGGAACGGCTCAATGCCCAGGCCGACCGGGCGGTCGAGCAGTACCTGCAGGCCAAGCTCGCGCTGCAGCAGACCAACAGCGCCATCGCCAGCCTCAGAGGCCGCGCCGGTAACGATCGGCAGCAGCTCGAGCGGCTCAAGGCCGCGGTCGCCGCCCAAGCCGCCGACACCTACGTCCACGGTGCCGGCGCCGGGATCGCCTCGGTGCTCACCGCCGGCGACCCCGACGTCGCCTTCGACCGCATGGAGACCCTCAGCCTGCTCGCGCGCCACAACAGCGGCCAGCTCGCCGATCTTGACGTGGCCGAGCAGACCTATCGGCAGGGGCTCGCCGCGCTGGAGAAGGTGCAGCGCCAGCAGGCAGCCGAGCTGGACCGGCTCGCCAGGCACAAGACACAGGTCGAGCGGCTAGTCAGCCAGACCAAGAGCCTGCTCGCCCAGCTCCGTGCAGATGCCGCATCGCGGCAGGCCGGCGGGGCCGACAGCGGTGTGGATCCCGGCCTGCCGGCAACCGCGGCGCCGCCGCTCCCGGCTGGCGGGAGTGGGGTGGCCGCGGTGATCGCCTACGCCCGCGCGCAGGTCGGCAAGCCGTACGTGTGGGGCGCGGACGGGCCTGGGTCCTTCGACTGCTCCGGGCTGACGATGAAGGCCTGGGCGCAGGCCGGGGTCAGCCTGCCGCACTCGGCCGCCGCCCAGTCCACCATCGGCCGGCGCGTCAGCCGCTCCGAGCTGCAACCCGGCGATCTCATCTTCCGCTACAGCCCGATCTCGCACGTCGCCCTGTACGTCGGCAACGGCATGCAGGTCGCCGCCACCCATACCGGCAGCACCGTCAAGCTCCAGGACGCCTTCCAGGGCCCGATCGTGGCCTACAGCCGCCCAACCGGATAGCCGTCGCGCCGTGCAGCTCCGCTCTGGACCAGACTTGATCGCCTGATACCGCCCACCCCTACACGGTACCCTTCGGTCCCATGAGGCAGCGGGCGGTCGGGGAGGGAACCCTCAAGGGTGGGCTTCCCTGACCTGCGAGCGTTCCGAATGCCAGGTTCCAGGCGTACAGGCGACGCGGACACCTCGGGGTGTTCATCGGCAAGCGCTTCTCGCAAGACACCGCGGCCTTCCTTACCGAGCGCTGATGGCACTGGGAGCCATCCACGTGGGAATCCGGTGCACCGGTCGGTGATCTGACCGAGGACGCCGAGCGCGCGCCCGCCAGCCCGGCGGGCCGCCACCGCGGACAGACAAGGCTACGCGGGTCGTCGCAGTGCCCGCACGCCGGCCAAGCCGATGGTGCCGGCGGCCAGCAGCAGGACGCCGCCGAGGTAGTAGACGGCGCGGATGCCCAAGGCGTCGGCGATCCAGCCGCCGAGTGCCAACGAGGCCAGCCGGCCCGCCTGCCATAGCAGGTCGAAGCCGGCGAAGACCCGCCCGCGGCGCTGGGGGGCGACCTCGGCTTGGAGCAGGGCGTTGTAGGTGACCATGCCGGTCGAGGTGCCCACCCCGTAGGCGACCAGGGCGCCGAGCGCCAGTGCCAGCGAACGGGTGGAGGCAAGCACCAGGTCGACCAGGCCGCGCAGCAGCAGCGGGCCGAACACCAGCGTCGGGCGGCGGGGGTTGCTGGTGCCGGGCAGCCGCGTCAGCGCAAGCGGACCCAGCGCGGCGCCAGTGCCGATCGCGCCCAGCAGCAGGCCGAACCCGCCCGGCCCCACCTGCAGGCGCCGGCCGGCCAGCACGACCAGTAGGGCGCTGGTCGCTCCGGCTGACAGGGCGGCCAGCAGTTGCACGGCGCCGAGCAGGCGCAGCAGTCGGTCGGCCACAAGCAGCCAGGCGCCGTCGGCGATGCGCCGCGCCCACGACCCGTCTGGCTCGATGGCGCTGGCGATGGTGGGTGGTGGGTGCAGGCCGGCGAGCAGGAGCGCGGAGGCGGCGAAGCTGGCCGCGTTGACCAGGAACGCGGGGGCGACCCCCACGGCGGCGACCAGCGCGCCGGCCAGGGGCGCCAGGGCGATCTGGGAGGTGACCGCCGCCGACCACAGGGCGCTGTTGGCGGTGACCAGCTCGTCGGTGGCGACCAGGCGTGGCAGGGTGGCCGCGGCCGCCGGGTTGAAGAACACCCCGCCGGCCGCCAGGCCGAACGCGACCGCGTAGACCGCTGCCACGTGCTGGTCGACCAGGGTCAGCAGCGCGGCCAGCGCGGCGCGCCACAGATCCGCAGCGACCATCACGCGGACAGCGGGCAGCCGGTCCACGACGGCGCCGGCCAGCGGGGCAAGGGCGAGCACGGGCAGGATCTCGGCGATCACCACACCGCTCACGCCGAGCCCCGAGCCGCTCAGGCGGAACACGAGCACGACCAGAGCGACCGTGTTGAAGGTGTCGCCCCAGCGGGAGATCGTCTGCGCAGCGAACAGCCGCTGGTAGGCGGGGTTGGCGAGCACCACCCGCCACCCCGGCCCGCGCCCCGGTCGCCGCTTCGCACTCATCGGCCAGCATTGTTCCCGCCCGCCGGAGGTGCGACCGCCCGGCGGTGGGTTCAGGTCGCCGCATGCGCACCGGGCTGGCGCTCGGCGCTGCGTCGTCCCCCCGGGTTCCCGTTCCCTGGCCCTGGCCTCGCGCTGCGCCAGCCTCAACACGCCCGCTTGATGGTGAGGCTGGTGAGGAGCCCGGCCCATTCGTGCACGAAGTCCCCGCCGTCGGGCTGGCTTCCCGGCGCCCGGACGGTGAAGATCGTCCCCTTGAAGCACCGGCCCACGAGCAGCGTTGTCCGGCGGATGTGGTACGTGGACGTCGCCAGCGCGACCGAGCGCCAGCCTTCGCGCTCGGCGAGCTCGGCGAACGCCCTGGCCTCGCCCCTGGTCGAATCAGGGTGTGGGGCGATGCAGATGATGCGGAAACCGAAGCGTCGCCCGCAGAGCTCCGCGCCCCGCGATCCCGGGTTGCCGCCGTTGGAGACCACCAGCACCGGCGCGACGCCCGCTTGCACCATGCGGACCCCTGCAGCGTGGCGCTCGCCCCCTCCGCCCGAGAGCACCAGTACGGCGTCGGCCCGACCGGGTGGGTTGGTCGCTGGCCAGTAGAGCAACTGGCCGGTGATTACCGCGAACCCAGTCACAAGCACCACGACGGTGACCAGCAGCCACACTCGAACTCGGTGGCGACCCGATCGGTTTTCAGCCGATGTCGTCATGCCCCCCGCAACTGGTTGAGAGCCGCCCCAAGGCCGGCCTTGGCATCCCACCAAGGCTCATCCTCGGCGCGGCGCCGATCACGATAAAGTTACTACAGTGTGTCATAGAGGCTGGGCGCATTCCGACCGAGGCGACTGGGGCCCGCCGTCGGGAACTGCCGGACCGTCAGCGGCGACGTGGCTTTCTGGTCCGCTCGGCCTCGTGGGGCGGCATGCCGCGCAGTCGTTGCTCGCGCCGCCTGGCCCGGCGGTTGGCCTCCCGGAACGCCTCGAGCTTTGCCCGGGGTCGTTGCTCCCGTTCGGCCCTGGCCGAGCGCCTGGCAGCGGCCGCCTCACGAGCGGCACGGCGTCGGCGGGCCGTCCGCCTCCAGGAGACCAGCGCGAAGATGCCCCAACGACCCGACCACCAGCCACTCAGCCAGGAGCCCACGCCATTCGAGGTCCGCCACGACCGGCGACGTCACCACCTCCTGGACCGCGGGCGCTGCGGATCAGCCGGACGCGGCCCGGCGGGCGACCCGGCCGCCGCGGCGAGCATCGCCAAGACCACCGGGACGGCGGCCAGCAGCCGGACTCGGCGGCGGCGCTTCAGCTCGGTGCTCCCTCGTCGTTGATCTCCGGCTCAGCAGGCTCCCGTTCAATCCCATGGGCATGAGCGGCGTCGCCCCGCACGCGCCACCACCGCGTCCCGGCCCGTGCCGACCAAGGCCTCGACTGGGCTGGGCGCCTGAGCACCCTGACCACCCCCGCAAGCCCGGCCACGCCAATGGCGGCAACCACGACGGCGAGCATCGACACCAGCGCGATCGTCCACATGAAGCTCACGACCACGCCACCCGGCTGTCAACGGTCACCGTCAGACGCGTTCGTGCACCCACCTCGCGGCGCGTCGCATAGGGTCGATCATGCACTTGCCGGCCACCTTTCTCTCGGGCGAGATCCGTGGAGGATGGCGGAGGAGGGAGTGCCAGGACTGGCGGCGGGCGGCCGCGCGGCAGCGTGGGCCCGGTGCTGTCAGGTACCCGGCGCGGACCGCAACCGCCACGGACGCCATTCTACGATCCTTTGTAGTTTCTACATAGTCCCTGGCCTCTTGCGCCGATGCTCGTTCGTGCTGGGCGAGGCTTGGACAATTGCTTGAGTCAAATCGGCGTCGCGCTGGTGCCGCCGGGTCCGGCGGCTGGCGGCGCCGCTGGCCGTGGGGAGGCCGTCATCGTGCAGAAGGAACGGCGGCGGCAGCAGAACGAGTCAGCGCGGAGCGCGCAACCCAGCCAGCGTGACCGTGACGAGCCGGCGGACCGCGGCCCTGGATGGCAGGATTCCGGCTGCCGTCAGGGCGTGTAGGCAATAGCTCGCAAGCTCGTAGGGCTCGACATCATCCCGGACCTCGCCGGTCTGGGTGCCCTCGGTCAGCAGGTCTCGGATCATGTCGCGGACCTGCTGTCGGGCACCGGCGAGCCGGTGGTCTCGATGCAGGAACGCCGCCAGCTCGCTGTCGTGATGGCCGCGGGACTCGTGGGAGATGAGGGCGTAGGCCTCAAGCACCGATTGGAGCCGCCAGGTGGGCCGTGATCTGCCGGTCGTGCCAGGCCAGCAGGATCGATTCGATGTCCGGGAAGTACTTGTAGAGCGTCGCCCGGCCGATGCCGGCCTGCTCGGCGATCTGCGACATCGTCACCTGCAGCAGCCCCTGCTCTTCGACGAGCGCGGCCATGGTGTCCAGGATCGCGTCGCGCACCTGGTTGCGGTGCGTCTGGATCGTTTCGGTCCACAGCCTCGGCACAGCGCAAGTATACGTGACGACGAAGGCAAGACGATCTGCTTTGACAGCGACATCATGTCTCGATAGCCTTGGGGAGCTTCTTTGCCCGAGCTGACGAAGGGAGCGACCCGCATGGCCGATCCGCCCCGCTCCCCCAACACCGAAGACGACGCTCGCCGGGGTGCCGACGGCCCGGCCGCCAGCAGGGCGCCACGTTGGGTGCTCATCCTGGTGGCCCTCGCCGCCATCGCCCTACTGGGGCTGATGGTCGTTCTCCATCTCACCGGCATCATCGGGCCTGGTCTGCACTCGGCTGGCACGCAGTGACCGACCGCGTGGACGGCGCTGGGGACCAGGTGGTCACGGTCCGTTCGCTGACCAAGCGGTACGGTGAGGTCCTCGCCGTCGACGACCTCACGTTCTCGCTGCACCCGGGGACCGTGACCGGCTTCCTCGGTCCCAACGGCGCCGGCAAGACCACCACCCTGCGGCTGCTGCTCGGCCTGGCCGAGCCGACCGCGGGCCAGGCGCTGGTGTTCGGACGCCGCTACCGGGAACTCGACGATCCGGCGCGCAGGGTGGGCGCGGTGCTGGAGTCCAGCGACCTGCACCCCGGGCGTTCCGGGCGCGATCACCTGCGCGCGCTCGCGCTCGCGGCACAGATCCCATCGAGCCGGGTCGAGGAGGTGCTGGCGCTGGTCGAGCTCGAGGCCGCCGCCCGGCGGCGCGTCAAGACCTACTCGCTTGGTATGCGCCAGCGGCTCGCCCTGGCCGGGGCCCTCCTCGGCGACCCTGAGCTGCTCGTCCTCGACGAGCCGGCCAACGGGCTGGATCCCGCGGGCGTCCACTGGCTACGCCGCTTCCTGCGCCGGTTCGCCGAGCAAGGTCGCACGGTGCTGGTCTCCAGCCACATGCTCGCCGAGGCCGCCCAAACCGTCGATCACGTGGTGATCATCGACCGCGGCCGCCTGCTGGCGGCCGGGCGGCTGGAGGAGCTCACCGAGCGCGGAGCAACCCTGGAGGAGGTCTTCCTCAACCTGACCGGAGCGGCGCCATGAGCGCCCAGCTCCGCTCGGAGCTGTTCAAGCTCCGCTCGACCCGGACCGGGCTCAGCCTGTTGGTCGCCATGACCGGCCTGGTCCTGCTGGCCGTCGTCCTGCACAGCCTGCTTCCCGCCGACGCCCTCGCCAGCCGCAACAACCAGCTCACGATCCTCGGCCGGGGAGAATTCCTGGGCGCGCTGTTCGCGGCCCTGCTCGGGGCACTGCAGGTCACCATCGAGATCCGCCACGGGACAATCCGGCCGACCTTCCTGGTCACCCCACGGCGCGGCCGCGTCGTCTGGGCGAAGGTCTGGGCGAGCGTGCTGACCGGGGCGGGGTTCGGGCTGGTCGCCGGCGCCGTCGCAGTGGCCGCGGGAGTCGCGGCGCTGGGGGCGCGAGGTATCGACCTGCGGCTGGACGGCGGCGACTACGCGCTTCTCGTCGCCGGGAGCACGGCGGCCGCGGCCCTGTGGGCCGCCATCGGCGTCGGGGTGGGCGCCCTCGTCCGCCATCAGGTGCCGGCCGTGGTCGGCATCTGCGCGTGGCTGCTGTTCGTCGAGGGCCTGCTGGCCGGCGACCTGGTCGGCCTCGGCGACGTCTTCAAGTTCCTGCCTGGCTCCGCCGCCGCGGCGATCAGCGGGCAGGAGCCCGGCACGCTGCTCGCACCAGCGGTCGGCCTGGCGCTGCTCGCCGCCTACTCGGCAGCCGCAGCCGCCACAGGCGCGTTCGCCACCACGCACCGGGACGTCGGCTAGAACCATGCCATCGCCCTCCCCGCATCGACGCTCGGACCAGAGCACAGCGGTTCCCCACGCCAAGCACGCCGACGGCGAGAGCAGGCCGTCGGGCGTTCGGATCACCGTGATCGTCCAGCACTGCCACACCTTCGACAGCGGGCTGGCAACCGGAAGGCAGATCAAGGACAGGGCTGGCGTCCCGGCGGGCTTCGCGCTCTACCGCCGCGTGCCGGGCGGAAACCAGCCGGTCCCCGACGACGCGCGGGTCGAACTGCACAACGGCGACCACTTCTTCGCGCGGCCGACCTCGAGCGCCTCATGATCGCCCGACCCCGAACCCTGGTGATCCTCGCAGCTACAGCCGCGACCGCAGCGGGCACGCTCCTGGTCCGGCACGCCCGCCATGCCATGGGCCAGAGGGTCCCCGGCGGGATCCTCATCCGGGATGCCGCGCTCTACGACGCCATGAGCCACCGGCTCCTGCTCGGCTCGCTGTTGGAGCGCATCACCGCCAACGTCGCGGCGGCCGCGCCGGACGGGGCACGGGTGCTCGAAGTGGGCTGCGGCCCCGGCCGCCTGTCGATCCTGCTCGCGCGCCGCCACGGCCTGGATGTGACCGGACTCGACCTGGACCCGGCCATGATCGAGCGCGCCCGGGTCAACGCCGCCCGTTCGGCCGACGGGGACGGCCGCGAGCCGTCCTTCCTCGTCGGCGACGTGGCCGCGCTGGCGTTCCCCGACCGATCGTTCGACCTGGTCGTGAGCACGCTGTCGATGCATCACTGGGCCGACCCGACGGCGGGCCTTGCCGAGATCGGCCGCGTGCTGCGCCCGGGCGGCCGGGCGCTGATGTGGGACTTCCGGGCCGGTCGCGTGCCGCTGCACGGGCACCTGCCCGACCCGGTCGAGCAGGCGCACGGCTCCCCGCTTCAGGTGGTGACCGTGACGCCATGGCCGTGGCCCTGGAGGTTCCGGCTCACGCAGCGGATCGAACTGGTTCGCGCCGATGCGCCCCTGAGCGGCTAGGCCTCGGCCAGCGCCCGGTTCTCACCATAGTGTCGCGGCCTGTCAGCATCGGCGTCACTGCCGGTGTTCCGCCGCTGCTCAGTTCCCTTCAGCCGGCTGCGAAAAGAGGAGGAGCTCGCGCTTGAGCGCCTCTCCCTCGGCGAGCCCCTCGGCGGAGACGTCGAAGGTGAACTGCTGCATCGGGCGCAGCCGCCGTGCCCCGATGCGCACCGGCCGCTTGACCAGGAAGATCGAGGACCACGGGCAACAGAAGTAGGGCCCGACCTGCTCGCCGTAGGCACGCGTACAGGCGATGGCGCCGCGTGCCAGCGCGCGTTGGTCTGGTCCTGAATGACCAGGGTCCGATCCGGCGACGGGTCGTGCGCCCACAGCAGCCGGATCGCCTGACGGGGCGCGCCGGTCCTGCTGCCAGCTCATCCGGGTCGCCGGGTCGGTCAGGCACCACGGGTCGAAGCCCGTCTCACCGGGCCGCGGCAGCCTGCCGTGCGATCCTCCAGGCTGGGCCGTCCCACCCCTGTGGGCAAGCAGCTCCGGCATGGCGAGCAGTTGCCGAGCTGGTAGGCGGGCTCGATCGCCCGGGTGGACGCTGTCCTCGGCCCGCTCGCGCTGCTCCTGAGCGGCGTTGGGCTGATACAGGCGGTCAGCGTAGTCGGCCGCAGTGGTGGGTCAGCAGCGCCGCGGCTGGCTCTGCATGCGGCCGTAGCTGACCAGGGCGCCCCAGGTGCGCGGGCCGACGACGCCGTCACGGGCCAGGCCGTGGGCGGCCTGGAAGCCGAGCACGGCACGGCGGGTGATCGGGCCGAAGGCGCCGTCGACGGCCAGACAGGCGCCGTTGGCGTCCAGGCGCGCCTGGACGGCGGTGACGCCGCTGCCGCGCTGGCGGTACTGAACGGGCGGCAGCCCGGGGGACGTGGCGGCGGGCCTGGTGGCGACGGCGACCAGGTTGGGTCGCTGGAGGGAGGCGATGCGGATGGGCACGCCGCGGTGGGCGGCCTCGATCAGCCGGCCGTGGCCGAGGTACAGGGCGACGTGGCCGATCCCGGCCGGGACCGTGCTCTCCTCAGCGTGGGTGGAGAAGACCAGGTCGCCAGGGAGGAGCTGGCTGAGCGGCACGTGCCGGCCCGCCCCGTACTGGTCCCTGGACACGCGCGGGATCGAGATCCCGGCCGCCTGGTAGGCGCGCATCGTCAACCCGGAGCAGTCAAAGCTGTCGGGCCCGGTCGCGCCCCACTGGTAGGGCTTGCCGAGCTGGGCGAGGGCGTAGTTGATCGCGGCGGCCACCGGTGCGCTGCTCGTGCGTGTGGCGGCGTTCTGGGGGTGGGCCGTGGCGGTGGTCGTCCCCGCGGCCAGGGCGACCAGGATGGTGAGAACAAGCAGGCAGGTCCACAGCTTGACGATCCGGCGCAGGCGTGGCCGGACGCGACGGTCAGGCGCGGGCATCCGCGGCGACCCTCCTCTGCTCAGGAGCTCGAGCGGGCGAGCTCGGCGGCGCTGGCAACGTGGGCGCGGCGGTCGGCCGATCATCTCATAAGTAGCGAGAGGATTAAACGACCTAGCGTCGTACCTGCGTTGATGACCGTGAGCGTGCTCGTCGAGCCTGCGGGCCTGACCTGGGCGGCCTGCGCATCCTGTGTTCCGTGTACGATTCCGTGTAGCAGGTCCGGGCTGCCGTCATGCCCGCTGGGCGGGTGGGTGGTGGAGTGCCCGTTGTGTGCGGGCGCGGCGGCCGGACAGGTGACTTTGACGAGTGGGAGCGGTGATGGCGAGGCGCTCCATGGGCGAGCTCGAGGGCGCGATCATGGATACGCTGTGGGAGCGGGGCGGATGGCTGACCCCGGGCGAGGTCCACGGGGCGCTGCAGCGGCAGGGCTACGAGCTGGCCTACACCACGGTCATGACCGTGCTGGTCCGGCTGTGGCAAAAGGAACGGGTCCGGCGGCAGCGTGACGGCCGGGCCTACGCCTACCACCCGGTCATCAGCCGCGAGCAGTACGTCGCCGCCACGATGGAGGAGGCGCTGGCCGCGGCCCGCGACCGCTCGGCCGCGCTGAGCCACTTCCTGCGGGCGCTCGGCCCCGCCGACCGGGTCCAGCTGCGCCGCCTGCTCGCAAACGTCCACCGCTGATGACGCTCGCGCTGGCGTTGAGCGGGGTCGGGCTGGTGCTGCTGCCGGGGTGCGCGCGGCCGCTCGGCCGGCGCCTGCCACCGGCGGAGTGGGCCACGCTGTGCGCGGTGCTGCTCGGCGTCGGCGCGGCCGCGCTGGAGCTGGCCTTGCTGGCGGTCGGCGCGACCACCGTGCTGCATGTGACGGGCTTGGACGACCTCGCTGGCCTGTGCGAGCGGATCCTGGGCACGGCCTGGCCGGGTGGCGCGCCGGCGGGCCTGCTCGCCGCCGCTGCGGCGGCGGCTGTGGCCGCGCTGGGGATCCGCGAGGCCGTGCGGGTACGGCGCACCCGCCGAGCCGTCCGCTTCGCGCCAGAGCTTGGCCGCCGCGTGCCAGCCGACGGCTACGACGTGGTCGTCCTGCCGAGCCAGCGGCCGTTGGCGTTCGCCGTCCCCAGCCAGCCCCGTCAGGTGGTGATCTCCGATGGGCTGGTCGATGCGCTCGCCGAAGAGGAGCTGGCGGCCGTGCTGCGGCACGAGGCCGCGCATCTGCGCCATCGCCACCATCGCCACCTGCTGCTGGTCACCGTGATCGAGCGGGCCCTCGGCGTGGTGCCGCTGGTGGGGCGCAGCACGTCGGCGCTGCGCTGCGCGCTGGAGCGGTGGGCCGATGAGGACGCCGCTATCGCCGACGGCGACCGTGCCAGCGTCCGTTCGGCGCTGCTGCGGGTCAGCGAGGTCATGGTGGCCGGTGAGGTCGCCGCGTTTGTGACGGTGGCAACCGTTGCGGAGCGGCTCGAGGCGCTGCAGGCGCCGCCGCTGCGGCGGGTCCCGGCCGGCCGGCGGGTGCTGGTGTACGCGCCCGCCGCGCTGCTGCTGGTGGCGATGGCCGTGTCGCTGACCGGTCTGGTCGAGCACATGGCCGTGGTCCACCTGCTCGCCGGCCTGTGCCCGCTGGGATAGCACCGCACGCGGGCGCGGAGACCGGGGAGCGGGGTGTGCCCGTCTGGCAGTGGTTACGATCGGCTGTAGTAGCCTGGCGGCCGCGGCCATGGGTCCGGCGTGCTCGAGGAGGTGCTGTGAGGGACGGCGGTGCGTCGGCGGGATGCCGTCCTCGGCCGGTGCCTACGGTTGCGGGTCGTGGGCCGGCTGGCAGCCCTGGCGGTGGTCGGGGCGTGCGGTCACGCCGCGGCGGTGGCCAGCCCGTGCGGGCCGGCGCCGACCCGGACCGTCCCGATCTGTCGCCGGGAGCGCAGGTCGAACAGTACGACCGTGCCGTTGCTGTGGTCGGCGACCGCGACCCTGCCGGCGGCCACACCGAGGTGGTGCGGCTCCCCCGGCAGCCGCAGGCGAGCCGCCACCCGCAGGGTGCGGGTGTCGATGGCGAACGCCAGTCGCCCGGGGCTGTCGGTGACCCACACCTGGGCGCCGTCCGGGGTGCGGGCAAGATGGTGAGCCTGCTCACCGAGCGGGATCGCCCGGATCAGCTGGCCCGAGGGGGCATAGACGGCCAGGCTGCCGTCCCAGTCGGTCACCCAGGTCCGCCCCCCGGCGGGGTCGGCCAGCAGGTCGTGTGGTCGCCTGCCGGTGGGCAGGTAGCGGAGCACGCGCCGGGCGCTCACATCGACGATGGCGATGCGGTCGCTGCCGTCCAGCGACACCCACGCAATGCGGCCGTCGGGTGCCACGGCCAGGTCGTGGGGCTGTGCCTGCAGGCCGATCGCGCCCTGCCGCCGCCCGTCGGGGGTCACCAGGTCGAGCCGGGCCGCGGTCTCGTTGGCCACGACCAGGGTCTGCCGGGCGAGCTCGACGTCGTGGGGCGAGCCGCCGAGGCGGACCCGGGTGGGCCGGCCGCGGGCGTCCAGCAGCACGATCTGGCCCTGGCCTGGCAGCGTGACGACCGCGCCGCCCCCTGGGAGCGCGGCCAGGTTGTGTGGGCGGCCCGGGACGGCGACGGTGAGCGTGACGGTGCCACGGGCCACGTCCAGGCGGCTGGCGGCGCGGCCGTCCTCGCTCGCCACCCACACGGCGGCCGCCCGCCGGCCCGGCGGCGTGGGGCGGGTAGGTGGCGGCCCGGTGCCGGCCGAGGTGGCCGTGGGGACGGGTTGCTGGGTCGCCGGTGGCCGGTCGGCCCGCTCGGGCGAGCAGCCACCCGCGACCAGCAGGACGGCGGCAACGGCCGCCACAACGATCGTACGCATCCCTCGATGGTAGGACGCCTACGCGCGGGTGGGCAGCAGAGCATCGGATCGGGACGGTGACGGCGGCGCCACCGCGGGCGGGTGCGGGGCCGGCCGAGCCGAGCCTGGCGCGCTCGACGCTGGTGATGGTCGGGGGCACGGCGCTGTCCAGGGCCACGGGGCTGCTGCGGGTGGCGGTGCTGGCCGGGGCGCTGGGTGTGGCCGAGAGCCGCGTGGCCGACACCTACAATCTCGCCAACACCACGCCCAATATCCTGTACCAGCTGGTGCTCGGCGGGGCCCTGTCGGCCACCTTCGTCCCGGTGTTCGTCGAGGTCCGCCACCAGCAGGGCCGCGTGGTGGCGTGGCGGGTGGGCCGCTCGGTGATCACCGTCGCGTTGGTCGTGCTCGGCGCGCTCGCGGTGGCCGGCATGGCGGCCGCTCCGTGGATCATGCGGCTGTACACCCTGGGTGTGCAGGATGGCGCCGTGCGTGCCCAGCAGCAGCGCGCCGGCGCGGCCCTGCTGGTGCTGTTCCTGCCCCAGGTGGTGTTCTACGGGGTCGGGGCGATCATGAGCGGGCTGCTGCAGGCTGAGCGGCGCTTCGGGGTCCCGGCGTTCGCCCCGGTGCTGAACAACCTGGTCGTGGTCGCCACCGGCGTGGCGTTCGCCGTGCTGGCCGGCGGTCGGGCGCTGCCGCTCGGCGCGCTGGAGGGGGGCGAGCTGCTGCTGGGACTGGGCACGACCGCCGGGGTGGCGGTGATGGTCGCGGTCCAGGCGCCGTTCCTGCGCCGGGTCGGCTTTCGCTACCGGCCCGCCTGGGACCTGCGCCATCCGGCCCTCCGCAAGATGGCGCGCTTGTCCGCCTACACGATGGGCTTCGTCGCCGCCAGCCAGCTCGCCGCGCTGGCCGTGCCGGTGCTCGCCAACCAGGTCCAGGGCGGCTATACCGCCTTCAGCATCGCCTTCCTGCTGTTCCAGCTGCCCCACGGCATCTTCGCGGTGTCGCTGATGACCGCGCTGCTGCCACCGCTGAGCGAGCATGCGCTGGCGGGGGAGTGGGACGCCTTCCGCGCGGCGCTGTCGCGGGGGATCCGGGTGACGGCGGTGGTCCTGCTGCCGGCCTCGGCCGCCTTGGCCGTGCTCGCCCGGCCGGTGGTGCGGCTGCTGCTGGAGCACGGCGTCGTTGGCGGTGGCAGTGTGGGCCTGCTGGCCGGAGTGCTGGTAACGCTCGCAGTGGGGCTGCTGCCCTTCTCGTTGTTCCAGCTTGGCCTGCGCGCCTGGTACGCCCTGCAGGACACCCGCACGCCGCTGCTGGTCAACCTGCTGGTCGCCGCCGCCGACGTCGGCGTTGCCGTGGGGTTGTTCTGGATCCTGCCGACCGGCGGCGCCAAGGTCGCCGGGCTGGGGGTGGCCAACACCCTCGCCTACGGCGTCGGCACGCTACTGCTGCTCGGCGGGCTGCGCCGCCGCCTGGGGCGGCTGGACGGCGCCCGGATCGCGGGCGCGCTGGCGCGCGTGGCAGCCGCCAGCCTGGCCATGGCTGGCCTGACAGCCCTGGTCGCGTCCGCGCTTGACCGGGCATTGCCAGCCGGTTTGGGCGGGGAGCTGCTCGTCGCCGGCGGCAGCTTGACCGTGGGGCTGGCCGGCTACCTGCTGGCCGCGTGGCTGCTGGGCGTCCGCGAGCTCGCCGTGCTGCTGGCGGCCGCACGCCGGCGCCGCCCGGCGGCCACAACCCCCAAGGGGGGTCGTTGAGGCGCGTGGCACTGGCAGGCCCCGCCGCGGCGCTCCTGCTCGTGGTGCTCGTGATGCCGGCGGGCGGTGGCGGGACGGCGCGTGGCGCGCCGCAGCGCCAGCCCACCCCCACGACCGCCGCACCCGCCGCCACGACCATTGCGGTGACCGATCGGCCCCACCGCATGGCGGAGCCCGCCGCAGTGGTGGACCCGGCCGACCCGCGCCGGATCGTGGCCGCGGCCGATCCCTACCGCCAGCCGGTCCGCATCGTCATCGCTTCCAGTAGCGACGGGGGTGCGAGCTGGGGGCAGCAGGTGCCGGTCCTGCCGCCCGGCTTCGCCAAGAGCTACGACCCTGTGCTGGCCGTCGCGCCCGACGGGGCCGTCCTGGTCGCCGGCGGCGCCTCGGCCACGGGGCGGCCCGACTGCCAGCCGGGCAGCGCCATCTTCCTGGCGCGCCTCGGCGCCGGCGGCATCCGCTATGTGCTGGTGCGGCGTGCCCGAGGGCCCGGCTCCTACGCCGACCGGCCGGCCATGGCACTGGACCGCCGCACCGGCCGGGCCTACCTGACCTGGACCGAGTCGACCGGTGCCGCCGCCGAGTGCCAGGGCATGCCCTCCCGTTCGGTGACGATGCTCGCCGCCGCCGACCAGGACGCCAGCGTGGGCCGGGCCTGGGCCCTGCCCTCCAGCGGCCTGCCCGCGCCCTTCGGCTCGGCCCCCGCCGTGGACGCGGCCGGCGTGCTGCACATCGCGATCCGTGAGCGCGCACCCTCCAAGAACCTCGAGCGGCTCGTGGCGCTCAGCTCATCCGACGGGGGCGCCAGCTTCGGCCAGCCGGTCGTGCTGGGCCAGGGCCCGCTGGTGCCGCCGCGGCTTCCGGGTCTTGGGGGGCTGCTTGCCAGCATCCCATCGATCTCGGCGAGCCTGGACGGCCGGGTGGCGGTGGCGTGGTCGGCCAGCACCCCCTCCGGCCCCCGCGCCGTGGTGGCGGAACGCGCACCGCAAGGCCGCTGGCGCCGGGCCGCGCTGCCGCCGGCGACCGCTGCGGCGGGATTGTGGCCGACCGTCGCCTACGGCACCGACGGCACCTGCTACCTGCTCGGCGGCCAGGTGACCAGCGCGGGCGCGCTGCGCTTCCTGCTCAGTGTCCGCACCGACCGGTGGCAGGCACCGGTCACACTGGGCTCCAGTCCGGCCGGCGGCTACCAGGAGGTCGGCGAGCTGCTCGGCCTTGGCGCCGCCGCCGGCACGGTCGTGGCCGCGGTGCCGCTGGACGGCGCCGACCGGTCGCGGCTGCTGGTGTGGCGCCGCCGCGACCCGCCGGCACCGCTCGCCCCGGCCGCGCCGTCCAGCATGATGACGGTGCCGTCCCGCGGCGGGCCCTCCGCGGCGGGACCGTCCACCACGCGGCAGGGCGGCAGGCCCGCCCGCCGCAGCGGGCCACCGGGGGCTGTCTGGCTGGCCGTCGTCCCGGTCGCCGCCGTGGTGCTGCTGCGGCTGCGGGCGTTACGCCGGCGGCGGCTGCCACGCTGAGACGTCCGGGAGGCGTGCCGTGACCAGTCCCGCCTCGTTGACGATCGGCAGGAAGCCGACATCGACGAAGCCGGCGCGGCGCAGCGCCGCGATCCAGAACTCCGGCGAGGCGGGCCGCTCGGTCCCGCGGCGCACGCCGAAGCGGGCGGCGTTCTTGACGATCCGCCACAGCCCACCGGGGCCCTTGCGGGCGAGCCGGCGGACCTTGGCCCACAGGATCGCCCGGTCGCGGCGGCTGCCACCGCGCCCGAACATCATGTCGGCGATCACCACGCGACCGCCGGGGCGCAGCCAGCGCCGCGCCCGCCCCAGCAGCGCCGCCTTGTCGGCGTCGCGCAGGTGATGCAGCGCATAGCTGGACACGACCAGGTCGACGCTCCCCGGCGGTAGGTCGACGCTGGCCAGGTCGACGCAGACCGTGCGGAGGTTGCCGTGCCCGTCGCGGCGCGCCGCCGCCGCAAGCTGCTCGAGCATCGGCTGGGCGATGTCGATCGCCACGACCTGCGCCACGGTCGCCGCCAGCGGCAGGGTGAGGAAGCCGGTGCCGGCCCCAAGGTCCACCGCGCGGTCGGCAGGACCCGCGGCCTCCCGCAACACGGCACGGCGGATCTCCGCGAACGCGGGTGAGTCGGTGACGTGCTGGTGCCACGTCTGCACCCGGCTGCCCCAGCGTCGCCGCTGCACGGCTGCGTTCGGCATCGATCCCATCCCTCGAAAGTCAGCGACAGCGTGTCGTAGCGTTGGACAGGAATGCCCAACGGCACCGCCGCAGCACCAGCGTTCGGGTTCACGCGCCGATGCCGCGACGAATGCCGACTATACGACACACAGTAGTATTTAGGTAATCGGGAAAGCTCAGAGGGCGCCCGGAGGGCCGTCCTCGCATGGTCAGCCCGGTCCGGTGCCCCGGATGACCTTGGCGGGGGACGCCCGGTAGCGGGTGAAGAACCGTTGCCGGCGGACGGGCTCGCCGGGCCGGGTGATGACCCGGAACACCTCCACGTCGTAGCCGGCGAAGGCCGGCTCGACCTGCACCGTCCCGGCCGGGAGCCTTGGGTCCTCGACGGACTCGGTCGTGGCGCCGGGCCGCCGGACAGCCAGGATCCTGGGTCCCTCCGCCTCCACCGTGCGGCCCGCCCGGTCCCCATAGAACGTCACCGTGATGGAGGAGTCGGTGTAGGAGGTGTCGATCAGCACGCCCGCCCCCGTGTCGTTGTCGAACACCAGGTCCGGGGCGGGCAGCGACACGGTCGCCTCCCGCCCCATCGGGTAGCGGCTGATGAAGTAGCTGTGCGGCTGGTAGCTGACGATCGGGTAGCCGCCGAAGAACACCGCGTTGAACACCGGGGTGGCCAGCTGGCTGACGCCGCCGCCGTAGTCCTGGCTGAACTCCCCGTCAGCGATCACCGGGGCGCGGACGAAGCCCCGCGTCGGGGTGCGCGGGCCCAGCGCCCGGTTGAGCGAGAACCGCCCGCCCGGCTCGACGACCTGGAACCGCAGTAGGTCCGCGGCGCGATGGATGTTGCCGACCCGCGGCTGCCCTGGCTGGTGGTTGGTGGTGAAGCTGGAGACGCGCTCGCGGATGCGCAGCGACCTGGCCCACTGGGTGCTCCTGGCCGGCTGGACCTGGCGCAGGCCAACCCCGATCTGCCGCTCGCCACGCAGGACCGGCCCGAAGATCACGGCGAGGTCCAGCCGGTCGCCGGTCGCCGACGGTTCGATGCGGACCCTGCCGGCCTCCACACGCAGCCGCGCGTCGCGCGGTGGACGCTCCAGCCCGCGCAGTGGCCCGCCGAGCCCGGCGCGCAGTCGTGGCGTGTCCAGGTCCAGCCACAGCCCGCCGTCTCGCCAGACCGCGCGGAGCGCCGTGGCCAGCACGCGCGGCGCCACAATGAGCTGGCCACGCGGGGTGCGCAAGGTCACCGGCCCGGCCAGCGCCAGGCGGGCCTGGGCGGCCACGCGCTCCACGGCCGCGGCGTCGATCCGCGGCGGCACCTCGCGGAGGGGCAGTCGCACCCGAGGCGGTCCTGGCTCGGTCAGGGCGCTGGCGACCGCGTCGATCGCTCTGGCGCGCTCGACCACCCTGCCAGCCTGGGGCGCCACCGTGGTCACCCGGGCGCCATCCAGGCGGACCTGCCCGTCGACGGTGTGGGCCACCGCGCCGCGGTCGTAGCGCACCACCCAGCCGACATCGACCGGGCGGACCCGCCGCGTGAGCGGGCCGATGAGCCAGGTGAGCGGGTCGCGCTGCCGGCCGGCGCGGAGCACCGCGTCGGCCGTGGCGGCCGCGTCCACGCGCAGCCCGACCGCCCGGGGCGACAGCCTGAACTGCGCGGTGCCTGCCGTGGCAACGACCGGCTCGGCCTCGCGGCGCTCGGCCACCATGGCGATCGCGTTGCGCACCTCGCCCGCCGGCCGGCCGGCGACCTGGACGCCGGCAAGGCGCACCCCCACAAGCACCCGGCCACCGGCGCCGAGCCGCTCGGCAGCGGCCGCCGCGACCAGGAGCAGCACGACGCCCACCAACACTCGGACCGCCAGCGTGACGGGCCTGCGCCCCATCGTCCCGCCAACCACCGCCCACAGGCGCCTGGCCCGCTGCTCGGCCCGGCGCAGCCAGCCGCCGGCCACCACGGCCAGCCAGTTCCTCTCAGCAGGTCGTCCCGTCGCTGCTCTCCTCCCGCGCACGCTGGTTGCATCCGTCGCCGCCCGCGGCAGCATCCCGACGTCGCTCGCGCCCGGCATGTTACTACCGGATGTAGCAGAGCAGTCAGGCGCGCCCTCTTCCCTTGATACGTCGTGGGAACGGGGGGTGCCGGCAGACCCACCGGCACCCCGCTTGAGCCGATCCCGCGTTCACGCGCCCTTGAGGTCGCGGCGGGCGAACGCGATCGCGCCAGTAGCGGCGGCGAGCCCGATGGCGACCAGGATCGCGGCGCGGTCCCAGCGCACTGGGACTGCCGCTGCGCGGGCGAGGTGGTGCAGCAGCGAGGTGTCCAGTAGCCAGCGGCTGACGCCGAGGCCGGCACCGACGATCTCGACGCTGCACGACCACGCCACCAGGCCGTAGGCGACGGCACGGCCAGCCGCGGTGCCAGCCCGTGGAGCAGCGTGCCGATGCCCAGTACGAAGATCCCGGCCAGCACGGCCACAACGCGCACGCCCGCATCGGTGCTGGCGGCCCCCACCGAGGTCAGCAGGCCGGTGACGGCGCCGGCGCCGACCAGCACCACGGCAGCCACGGCCAAGCGGCCCGCCAGCCACGACAGTCGGGCCACGGGCCGCGCGAGCAGGTGGTCGAGGTAGCCCTCCGCCTCCTCCTACGGGTGGCGGCGACCTGGCCCGCGGCGGCCACCGCCAGCAGCAGCAGCAGCGCCTGCAGGCGGCTGCCGGTGAGCGGGCGCAGTTCGTCGACCCAGCCCGGTGGGCTGGCCTGTGAAGCCACCGCAGCGAGGTGGCGCTGGCGGCGAGAGCGCGCAGCAGATAGGCGACGCCGAAGACGCCGGCGGCGCATCAGGGCGGTGACCCGCCGCCCCTGGTTTCCGGGTCAACAGGCTCCGCCTCAGCCCAGGGACCTGAGGGCGACGTATGCCTGGGCGCTCTGGCCGCCCCGGCAAGCCCGGCCACGCCGATGGCGGCGACCGCCACGGCCAGCGACGACACCAGCACGATGGCCAACATGAGGCTCATGGTCACGCCCTTGTGCTGTCGGGTGCCCGGCTGGACCGTAGTGTCGCGGCGCGCAATTCTACGACGCGATGTCGCTCTTGGATGGGCGCAGGTCGTCGGGGCTGGTGATGAAGGCCTTCAGGCTGGCACCACGACCTTTGCTAGCAGCAGGTCCGTGCTGTCGCCGACCACATCCCGAATATGCTCATTCTGGCTGGGTTCGGCCCTCTGGGCTGTCTCGTTCCGATGCCGCGAACGTGCGTGTGGGAGTTCGATCCGGGGAATTCGTCCGCTCCTCTGTGGCGAGGGCTGGTAGGCGACGTGGATGGTGAGGCCGCCGTCGGGGCGGGGTATGGCATGGACGTCGCCGCCGTGGGCGCGGGCGACGGAGCGCACGATGGACAGGCCCAGCCCGGCCCCCTGGCCGCCCGTGGGGGTGGTGGGGTCGGCGAGCCGTTCGGTGGCGGGTAGCCGGCGGAAGGGCTCGAACAGGCCGGGGATCTCATAGGCCGGGACGGGCGGCCCGGTGTTGGCGACGGTGAGCAGGGCATTGCCGTCGACCGTGCCGGTGGTGACGGTGACATGGCCACCTTCGGGCAGGTTGTAGCGGATGGCGTTGTCGAGCAGGTTCTGCGTGAGCCGCTCCAGCAGGATCGGGTCGCCCATGACCGGGGCCGGCCGCAGGTCGGTGCGCATGTCGATGCCGGCGGTCTGCGCGGCGGGGTGGGATTGGGTGGTGAGGTGGCCTGCGATGTCGGCGAGATCCACGGGGGCGGGGTCAATGATGGCCTGTTCGCCGCTGGCGAGGGTGAGCATGCCGTCGATGAGCCGCTCGTGGCGCTGGTTGACGGCCAGCAGGGTGCCGCCGAGTTGACGTAGCGAGTCGCTGGCGTCGGGGTTGTCGAGGGCGACCTCGATGAGGGTGCGGTTGATGGCGAGCGGGGTGCGCAGCTCGTGGGAGGCGTTGGCGACGAATCGGCGTTGGCTGTCGAACGCTTGGTCCAGCCGCTCCAGCATGGCGTCGAAGGTGTCGGCGAGGTCCTTGATCTCGTCGTGGGGGCCGTCGAGGGCGATGCGTTCGTGCAGGCTGCGGTCGGCGACTCGGCGGGCGGTGGCGGTGATGTGCTGCAGCGGCGCCAGCGCCCGGCCGGCCAGCAGCCAGCCGAACCCTCCGGCGGCGACCCCGATGACGCCCAGCGCGACGAGTGAGGCGATGAGCATGGTGCGCAGGGTGTCATCGCGGTCCCGCTGGACCTGGGTTTGGAGCTGATCGACCAGTCCGGGTGGCGCTCGTGTGACCGTAGTTGCTCGGTGGACGCTGCGCGTCCGTTCTGCTGGTGGTCGAGCGACAGCCTGAGGTAGAGGTACATGAGGGTCACGAGGATCGCGCCGGCGAGGAAGAACGCCACGGCGTACAGCAGGGTGAGCCGGACCCGGATGGTCGGGCGCCACCAGCGGCGAGCAATACTCATGGGATGTAGTATCCGGCGCCGGGGACGGTCTCGACGACCGGTGGTTGGCCGAGCTTGCGGCGCAGCATCATAACGGTGAACCGGACCACGCCGGTGAACGGGTCGATGTGCTCGTCCCAGGCCTTCTCCAGCAGTTGCTCGGCGGATACGACGCCGCCGTCGGCGTGCAGGAGCTCGGCGAGCACGGCGAATTCTTTGCGGGATAGCGGGATGTGCTCGCCGTCGCGGGTGACGGTGCGGAGATGGGGGTCGAGCCGGATGCCGGCGCGCTCCAGCGCGGGGGGTGCGGCGGGCCGCGCCCTGCGCGCCAGCGCCTGGATCCGGGCGGTGAGCTCGGCGAACGCGAACGGTTTGGTCAGGTAGTCGTCGGCGCCGAGCCCGAGACCGGCGACGCGTTCCTTGACTGCGGTGGCGGCGGTGAGCATGAGGATTCGGGTCTGGGCGCCGGATTCGACCAGCGTGCGGCACACGTCGTCCCCGGAGATGACCGGCAGGTCGCGGTCGAGGACGATGACGTCGTAGTCGTTGACCGCCAGCCGCTCCAGCGCGGCATCACCGTCGTAGGCGACATCGACGGCCATCGCGTGCTTGCGCAGACCCGCAGTGATCGTGTCGGCAAGCAGCCGTTCGTCTTCCACCACCAGAACCCGCATCTGCCAATCATGCCGTGGTCAGGCGTTAGGGCGGTGTTAGGGAATCCCTCGCGCCGCTCTAACGGCCTGTCGGGTGGACTGGGGCGCATGACAAGCCACGCATTACAGGAAGGACGAGCATGACAGGAAAGCGGCAGGCGAGACGTCTGGTGCCGGTGTTGCTGCTGGTGCCGCTGCTGGTGCTGGCCGCGTGCGGCCAGAGCAACCGAGCCGGCGCCGTCGCGGTCGACAAGGCGGAGGCGGCCCGGGCGTACGCGCAGTGCATCCGGGACAACGGTGTGCCCGACTTTCCCGACCCGGATGCCAACGGGGAGTTGCGCGGCCCCGCCCATGAGAAGCAGAACGATCCGAAGTTCCAAGCCGCGCAGGAGAAGTGCCGCGACCTGGCCCCAGGCGGCGAGCATGAAAAATCCGACCCGGCCACGGTGGAGCAGCTGCGCAAGTTCTCGCAGTGCATGCGCGACAATGGTCTGCCGGACTTCCCCGACCCGGATCCCAACGGGCAGTTGCGCGGCACCGGCCACGAGCAGCAAGACAACCCGACGTACCGAGCCGCGATGGAGGCCTGCCGCGGAAAGCTGCCCGGCGGAGGTGACCATCGATGAGGCCGAAGCTGCTGATCGCCGCCGCCGCGGTGGTGCTCCTGGGCGGGGCGGTTGCCGGACTGGCGCTGGCCTGGGGATCGGCCGCCAAGCAACCAGCGGCCAGCCCCGCGTTGCCGCCCGCCACCGCCAAGGTCACCAGGACCACGCTGGTGGCAACCAAGAAGGTGTCGGGCACGCTCGGCTACGGTGACGCGGTGCCAGCCAGCGCGGTCGGGACCGGGACACTCACCTGGATCGCGCCGATCGGCTCCACAGTCAAGCGGGGCCAGCCGCTGTTCAAGCTCGACGAGCGACCCGTCGTCGCGCTGTATGGATCGCTGCCGCTATATCGGCCGCTGCGAACGGGCGTCAAGGGAACCGATGTCGAACAGTTCGAGGAGAACCTGTCCAAGCTGGGCTACACCAAGGGCTACACCGGGTTCACCGTCGACGACAGCTACACCGCGGCCACGGTCCAGGCCACGCGGAGCTGGCAGGCCGACCTTGGCCTGCCCGAGACCGGAATGGTGGAGCCGGGTCAGGTGGTGGTCACCCCGGGCGCGGTGCGCGTCGCCGAGCACACCGCCCGCGTCGGTGACCGGATCGGCGGCGACACCGGTGGCGGCGCGCCGGTGCTGTCCTACACTGGCATGACCCGGCTAGTCACCGTCCAGCTCGAGGTGGCCGACCAGGCGCTGGCCGCCAAGAGCCGCACGGTCACGGTCACCCTTCCCGGCCAGGGTGCGGTGAAGGGAACGATCTCCCAGGTCGGCACCGTCGCCACAGCGCCGGAACCGGCCGGCAACGCGCCTGCCGGGACCGGCCCGACCGCATCCGACGCGAGGATCCAGGTGACGGTGACGATCGCCGATCAAAAGAAGCTGGGTTCGCTGGACGCTACCCCGGTGGATGTGGACTTCGTCAGCCAAGCGCGCAAGGACGTCCTGGCGGTGCCGGTCGCGGCGCTGCTCGCGCTGCCAGGCGGCGGCTACGGTGTCCAGATCGTCCAGGGCGGTGCGACCCGCATCGTGGCGGTGAAGACCGGGATGTTCGCCGCCGGGCGGGTCGAGATCAGCGGCGGCGGCATCGCCGAGGGCGTCACGGTGGGGGTGCCCAAGTGAGCGGCCGGGCCGAGGCGATCGTGGCGCTGCGCGGGGTCGGCCGCGACTATCCCGGCGGGGTCGCCGCGCTCCGCGGCGTCAACCTGGACATCGACCGCGGCGAGATGGTGGCGATCGTCGGGCCGTCGGGGTCGGGCAAGTCGACGCTGCTCAACGTGATGGGCACCCTGGACCGGCCCACCACCGGGGAGGTGGTCATCGACGGGTTCGACGTCGCGGGCCTGTCCGACCGCGAGCTGTCGGCGCTGCGGGCGCGCCGCATCGGGTTCGTCTTCCAGCAGTTCCACCTCGCGCCGGGGGTGCCCGCGCTGGACAATGTCGCCGACGGGCTGCTCTACACCGGCGCCAGCCTGCGGCAACGGCGCGAACGGGCAGCACGGGCCCTGGAGCGGGTCGGGCTGGGACACCGGTCGACCCACCGGCCGCACGAGCTGTCCGGCGGGGAGAAGCAGCGCACCGCCATCGCCCGCGCGGTCGTGGGTGAACCCGCCCTGTTGCTGGCCGACGAACCCACCGGGGCGTTGGACAGCCACGCCGGTGAAAGCCTGATGCGGCTGCTGCGCGACCTCAACGAGGCGGGCACGACCATCGTGGTGATCACCCACGAGCGCCAGGTCGCGGCCTGGCTGCCCCGCCAGGTGTCGATGCTGGACGGCCGGGTGGTCGGGGACCGGACGGCGGTGAGGGCATGACGACGACGGCATTACGGCCAGGCCGGTTGGGCCCTCGCGATGTGGTGCGGGTGGGTGGGCATGGGCTGCGTGCCCGACCCTTGCGGGTGGTGCTGTCGGCGCTGGGCATCGCGATCGGCATCGCGGCGATGGTGGCCGTCGTCGGGATCTCCACCTCCAGCCGCGCCGAGCTGAACCGGCTGCTGGACGCGCTTGGGACCAACCTGCTCACCGCGGGTCCGGGCAGCACCCTGTTCGGCGAGCAAGCCACCCTCCCCGACCAGGCGGTCGCCATGGTCGGGCGGATCGGGCCGGCCGAGTCGGTCTCGGCCACTGGCAAGATCGCTGACGCGAAGGTCTACCGCAGCGACAAGATCCCACCCGCCCAGTCCGGGGGGATCGCC
>WNGA01002186.1_pt1 | contig 45470 bp, 36 predicted proteins | sample 5400061 | NCBI WGS metagenome assembly WNGA01 (sample SAMN13153366, study PRJNA577476) | soil metagenome | isolation source: 100 cm soil or saprolite under grassland replicate 2 | place: USA:California | collected 2016-06-15 | reverse complement strand
TGAGCGCGAAGTTGACAGTGTCGCTCGGCGCGTTGTAGCCAACGCCGCCGAGCACGTGACGCGGGACGATCATCGCGCTGAGCGCAGCGCCGGTCGTGCCCGCGACGAATTTTCGTCGTGTGATTTTGTCTCGTTTCATCTAAAACCTCGGTGGATACTCCATCCACAACCCGGAGGGGTTAGATGGAGAGGAAATCGAGACCGTATGCGGGTTGAAAGGCTTTACTTTTCGACGCGCATACGGTTGACTCGTCGTGTAAAATGCCTCAGAGCGAAGGCACTCGTCCTATCAGGGAGAGAAACAGTTTCCTGCTCTTTGAGAACCGGTGATAGGGAGTTGTGGTCAGAAAACTTTGACCACGTAAAATCTCCGAAGTTGCTTGACAGTCCGCATGTCAAGTACTCGACGCTATCACTTCCGGGTATAGCCCGGAGGTTGATGGGCCGCTATCGGATTCGCCTGAATCCAAGAGTCAACCGGCCCTGAGCAGTCCGTTCCCGCGGCCGCAAGCTGTGGGCGTGAATACGAAACCTGGAACTGCAAGCCCCCACTACAACGCGCCAGCGTTTAGTGGAAGGTAGTTGACTTATGACTCTCCGATTAATGATCTGACTAGCCATTTGTCGCTCAATACTCTAAACTCAACCCAACCGTTTCAGAAAGCTGGCCCTGGATATTCGAAAATCGAAACAGTACCGGGAATGATAGCGATCGGTCGCTATCGAACCGGTCGCTACCGCTCCCGTTACTGTACCAACGATGTCCACACTACTATATTTCTCCCTTCTTTCTCCGCTTCTGGTCGCATCCGCCGGAGGGCTGGTCTATTACCTGCTGGCAGTAGTGGCCGCGCAAAAACTCTGCAAGGCGCGAGAGGCGGCTGGGCCTGAAGTGGCCGCCGCGCCCACGATTTCGTTGCTCAAGCCGCTGCGCGGCGTCGACCCCGATCTTGAGCGACATCTGGAGAGTTTCTTCCTGCAGGCTTATCCGTCGTTCGAGATCCTCTTCGCCGTCAGGCGCGCGGACGATCCGGCGGTCGCGGTCGCCGAGCGTTTGATGGCGCGTTACCCGCACGTCCCGGCGCGCCTGATCCTGACCGGCGAGCCGCCCTATGCGAACGCCAAGGTCTACAGCATGGAAAAAATGGCCGAGGCGGCGAGCGGCGACGTCCTGGTGATCACCGACAGCGACACATCGGTCAACAAGGATTACCTGCGACACGTCGCCGCGGCCTTCGCGCCGGAGCGGGTCGGCGCGGCGACCAGCCTCTATCGCGGGGCCCCGGGCGCCGACCTGTGGTCAAAGCTGGAGGCGCTGGGGATGAGCACGGAATTCATGGCCGGCGTGGTGGTGGCCTGGCTCCTGGAAGGAATGAAGTTCGCGCTCGGCCCTTCGATGGCCGTGCGCCGCGATTGCCTGCGGGCGATCGGCGGATTCGCGGCGATGGCCGATTATCTGGGCGATGATTTCGTGCTCGGGCAATGGGCGTCCGAGGCCGGTTACGAGGTCGCGCTACTGACGCATCCGGTCAATCATCATGCGACGGCGTTGGGCTTCACGAGCAGCTTCAAACACCGCCTGCGGTGGAACCGCAGCTCGCGCTTCTCGCGCCCCGCCGGCTACGTCGGACAGGGTTTCACCTACGGCCTGCCCTGGGCCATGTTGTTGTTTCTCGCCGCGCCCTTCTGGTGGAGCGGGTTTGTATTGCTCGCGGTGGCGGCGGCGCGAATGTGGATGGCCTATGAGTTGGGGACGCGCATGCTCGACGACTATGAAGCGATGCGGCGGTTCTGGATGATCCCGCTGCAAGATGCGCTCAGCCTCGGGGCCTGGATAGGAGGTTTTGTGGGGCGCGAAATCATCTGGCGCAATGAACGATACCGATTGCTCGAAGGCGGAAAATTCGAGCCTGTCATCCCGCGTAGCTCAAGGGCGACTTTCATTTAACGGATTGCCAGGCTGCGTTTACGGCCTGTTGCTGTAAACCGATTTCTCGCCCGCGGCGGCGACCTGAAACATCTCGCCCTTGATTACGCTTCTGACCTTTTCAAAAGCGCCGTCGTAAGTGAAGAGGAAGACGCGGCGCTCTCCCATCCACAGTTGCGCGATCTCTCCGTCGCCGATGAAGACCGGCGGGGCGTCAGGGTAGTTGGAGCCGAACTCGAGTCCGTCCTTTCGCCCGTTGAGGAGCAAGACTTTCTGCGGCAGATAGAATCCGATGCTCGATCCCCCCTGGTATTCGTCGTTGATTACCACCATGTCGCCTGGCGCGAGCCGCCGCTTGATGGCTTCCGCTAAGGGCTGCGAAGAGAGATAGGGGCTGAATACGCCGAGCGCCATGTGCGCGAAATAGATGAAGCAGGCGGCGGTCACGGCGGTGAGCCAACCGGCCTGCGTCGCTCGGCCCTTCCGGCGCAGAATGAAGGCGGCGAGGAAGCCGACGGAGAGCGAGAGCGCCGCGCCTGCGGCCGGGACGCGCAAGACGGCGAAGGCATCGACGGTCAGGTCAGACATGTGGCCCATCGCCAACTTGTAATTCTCCGGGTTATGCGTGAGCGTCTGCGAGATGTCCACAGCCGGCGTGGCGTTCCGCGAGAGCCATAACAGAAAACCTAGCGCGGCGCCGACCGTGACGCCTATGAAAGCGAGCAGCCCCTGTCCCCAAAGCGCCCAGCGTGAGTTCTCTTTCTCTCCTCGCGCCAGGCCCGCGCCGGCCAGTAGCGCCAGCGGCGGGAACGCCGGGAAGCTGTAATACTCCTGGCGTGTGGAGAAGGAGAAGAAGCCGATCACCACCAGCGCCCACAACCAGGCGAAGAGCCGCAACTGATCTTCACGTTTCGTGGGCCGCCACAGGTCGCGTAGCCGGCCCAGGGCCAGGGGCAGAAAGACGCTGAACGGGAAGAGCCAGACCAGATGCAGCAGCCAGAACCAGGCGATCGGAACCGTGTCGTAATCGGCCGGATAGCGCTTGCCCAGGAAGCGCAGGACATGTTCGTTGATGAAGTAGAACCAGAAGAATTTATCGACGCGCCAGATGGCCAGCGCATGCCAGGGGACGGCGATGGCCAGAAAAAGCAGCGTGCCTTTGATCGGGCGCATCTTCCACAACTGCCCCCAGCCTTTCGTCATCAACACGAATACGAACAGCGCGCCGCAGGGGAAGACGACCCCTATCAACCCTTTGGTCAACACCGCCGCCGCCATACAGGCGTAAAACGCGTAGACCCATCGCGTGTCGAGTTCGCCGAAATAAACTTTCAGGAAAAAATAGAACGCGGCCGTCATGAAAAATGTGATTAGGACTTCCGGGATCATGATGCGCGTGAACAGGTAGGCTCCTAACGCCGCGCACATCGCCAACCCCGAATAGAGACCCGCCCTGGCGCCGCCCATCCAGCGTCCGAAGTAATAAACCGCCGCGACCAGCAGCATCGCGCCGATCGCCAGCGGCAATCGCGTCGCGAATTCGGTGAAGCCGAAAATCTTGTACGTCGTCGCCACCGCCCAATACATCAGCGGCGCCTTCTCCAGGTAGCGAACGCCGTTGATGTGCAGCGTCACCCAATCGCCCCGTTCGACGATCTCGCGCGCGGCCTCAGCGTGCGCGGCGTCGGCGTCGTCCTGCAGCGACGGGTTCCACGCGCTGCCTACATAAATCAGCGCGGTCAGCAGCAGCAGCAGCGACAGATGTATTCGCGGGGAGAGTTGATCGAAAGGGGCGCGGGAAACGGAGGCGGAGGCATGCTCCGCCAGTTCAGGCAAGTCATGTTTAAACAAGGTTTCGCTCCATATCGTATTAAGTCCTATAAGTCCTATTTAGAAAATCAGGTCAAAGTCCAGGCGGAAGCGCCGCTTGTTCTGGCCGAAGAACAAACCGAACTGCGGATCGGCGACGTTCGCGTGGACGGACGTAGGGTTGAAATGGTTGGTCAGGTTGTTGAAACTGACCGAGACGCGCACGGAGGTCGGGTTTTTAAGGTCGCGCTTGAACAAGCTCTTGACAGTCTTGTTGATCTGGAAATCGCGCATGAAGCGCGCGTCGAGGGAGAAGAATATCGGGTATCGCGTCCTGTCCGAGAAGGGCTGGCCGACGTAATTCTGGCCCTCGTCGAAGACCGCGTATGGCAATCCCGTTCGCCATTCGAAGAGCGGCGAAACGCGCGCCTTCCACGGCAACTTGACCGTGCCCCAGGCGAGGAAGCGATTCGGCAGGTCGGCCGGCAGATTGACGTATTGATCCGGTCGTACCAGCGGGAACGGGAAATTGCCCAGGTAGTTGTTAAGCTCGTTCAGATTGCCGCGAATGCGGCTGCGCACGTAGGAGAAGACCAGGTACTGGTTTTCGCGCCAGGTGAGCTTCGACACCACCTCGAACTGGCGGTAGCGCGATTGGCCCCCGCCGCCGAGCACTAGCGCGTCCTGCCCGTTGAAAACCCTGGGCGTGACCGTCATCAGCCCGTATGAATTGCTGGCCTGGTAATTGGCGCGCACCCGCAGATTATTCGAGACGCGATGCTCGACCTCGGCCGTCCACGTGCCGGAGTAGGGCGCGAAATTGCCATTCACGTCGTCGCGCACCACGAAGGGCGTGGCATTGGGCTCGACCCTGTCAATGACGTTGGCGAACCGGCGCGGCCCGTCGATGACCACGCCGCCCGGGCCGTAAGTCGTCATCACTTGCTCCGGGATTTTCTCGAAGGAGTAGATGTTGAGCGGGACGCGGTCGTAGAAAAGGCCGTAGCCGCCGCGCAACACAGTGCGTTGATTGCCGAAGGGGGTCCAGGCCAGTCCAGCGCGCGGCGCTATGCGGAAGGTTTCAGTCACTCCCTGCCGTTCGGCGCGCGCGCCCAAATCGAGCGCGAGCTTGGGCGTGATCACCCAGTGATCCTGGGCGAAGGCCGCGAACTCGAGATCGGCTCGCCGATATTCGCTGCCGTCCGTGAATTCAATCCGCCGGAGCAGTTCGCCCTGTGTGTTCACGATGTTGACCGGCCGCGCCTGGTATAGCCCGTCAATGTGCGAGCGCATGATGTTGGCGCCGAACTTGAGGTTGTGCGAGCCGGCGGAGTTGATGGGTTTGAGAGAGAGCGTCTCGATCAACTCGTAGCGCGACGAGTGGCGATCCTGCGAGTTGAAGTAATTGCCGGAATTTCCGGCCGGCGCTATCGTCATCTCTTGCTCGCCTTGCGCCCATACGTCGATCCCGGCCTTCTTGATTGAGACCGCGCTTTCGAGCAGGTTCTGGCCCAGCGTCCAGCGGTCGATGAACGCGCCCGTATAATCGCGCGCCCGGTAATTGGGCGTGACCGGCTGCTGGTTGAAGAAATCGAGGTTGAGAAACTTCGCCTGGCGCGGCGAGACATGCATGGCGCCCATGATCGAGTGAGCGCCGTTGGGGACGTAATCGACCTGCGTGAAAGAGTTGACCGATTCGGTGACCGTCTCGTTGTCCGGAAAGCTGAGAGCCATCACGCGCCGCTTGTCGATGCGGTACTCGGCGCCTTGCGAGAACCATAGCTTGTTGGCGACGAGCGGGCCGTTGAAGGTGACGCGCGGCGTGAACTGGCGCAGGCCTCGCAGGCGCCCGCTCAGGTAGCGCATCTCCGGGAATGGGTCATTAAATTCGAAATTCCATTTGTCCCCGCCGCGCCTGGTTTCGACCGAGACCACTCCCGCCGTGAATCGCCCGTACTGCGCCAGGTAGGGAGTCTTGAAGACGCTGATCGTGTTGACGACGTCCACCGGCACGGTCATCCCGAATTGGCCCGTCGCCGGGTCGGTCACGTCGGCTGAGTTGACGAGCATCGCGCTGCGGTTCTCGCTCGTCCCGGAGATTTTGAGATACCCCTGATCGGTGCGGATGACGCCGGGCACGAGCGGCAGAGCGTCGGCCACGTTGGTCACGCGCACCGCCGAATCCTTAAGCTGCTGGCGCTGCAGATCGGTCGAAGGAGAGGCCCCTTGTTCAAGAGGCGTGGAGGAAGCCGCGCTGGCCGTCACGTCGATCTTTTCGCCGATCTTGATCTTGGGAACCATGACGAATCGGACTTCGAGCGCCGCCCCGGCGACGATCGTCAGATCGGATTGCGTCAATGTTTCAAACTCTTCTTTGGCCGCCGTGATTTCATAATCGCCCGGCGCGGGGAGCGGGAACTCCGCCTCGCCTTTCTCATTCGTGACGGCGCCGCCGACCACCGCGCCCGCACGCTTGAGTTCCAACCGCACGGCCGCCGCCGGCCGATTCGATTCATCGAGCGTTATGACGCGGATCGTCGGCGTTTGCGCCCCCGGGTACGCATCGCTTCCAGCGTGCAGGCGTGGATGGTAGACCATTGGGCGGCGAGAACGCGCTTGGATCAGGCCGTGCGTGTTTGCGAGCGATGATTGCTCAAAGTAAGCAATATGGTTCTGGGGCGCCAGGTTCCAATCAATGTGTTTTTCCCCGAGACTGCGCGCTGGAAGCGACGCGTACCCAGGATTATGGATCATCGCCAGAAGGACCGTAACTACGAGGAGGGAGGGGAAGCGCGACTGAGCAAAATAAAGAAATCGCATAAATGAAACACCAATGCAAATTTAACTATCGGGTACGGACGGATTATACAACATAAGCATAAAGGTTGACTCGTCATGCGATGCCGACTACAATCCGCCTGAGTTGACCGCCAACCCTATAGGCGCTTCGCTCGCTCCCTTCCCCCTCCCAGGGTCATTTGGGATCATTACGCTCTCGACGTCACTGTTACGGATCGGCTCAACTGGCGTAAATCGAAATTATTATGAAACCTCCGGCGGCCTGGGGCGTGGAAAGTGCGGGTTCTAATACATAGCAAGCGCATAACAGGCGAGCGCGTCGTCAACACACGGAGTCCTCAATCCAAATTGCGATTGCCCCCGTATGATTTAGTCGATCAGATTCAGGCCGGCAAAGGCCCCACTCATACTGAGCGAACTTAACCGAAAGTGGCTTTTGAAATGGCAGAGTTCATTTGCAAACTCGGGACGCCCGGAGGCGAGATCGTCACGCGGACGGTCGAGGGCATGTCAGAGCAGGAATTGCGCCAGCGTCTCGCGCATGAAGGTTACCGGATATTCTCCGTCGAGACGTCCGGCATGATAAACGGCGTGCGCGTGCGCACCGCGGGCGAACGGTCGGTCAAGATCAAGCTCGATGACTTTCTGCTCTTCAATCAACAGTTGGCTGCGCTGATTCATGCAGGATTGCCCGTGCTGCAATCGATCCAGATGCTCCGCCAGCGTTCGCCCAATCCGAAATTGCGGATTGCGCTCTCGGACGTCGAGTCGCGCATCAAGTCTGGCAGCGCGCTCTCCGAAGCCCTGGCGGCCCAGGGCGAGACCTTCCCGAAGATATATACGGGCTCGATTCTGGCCGGCGAACGTTCCGGCAATCTCGACGACGTGCTGCGACGCTACGTCGAATACACGAAGGCCATCGCCCAATTGCGAAGGAAGATTCGCGGCGCGCTCACATATCCGATCATGCTGCTTTGCTCGGCGTTCATCCTGATCACCATTTTGACGACCTTCGTCATCCCGCAGTTCTCTTTGCTCTATGACAACCTGGGAGGGGAGTTGCCCGCGATCACGACCTTCGTCGTCGGCGTTTCGTCGGCCGTCAGGGCGAATATCTACTGGCTTCTGCCGGCGCTCTTGATTACAGGCGCCTCGGCCTATTCATGGAGGAAGACCGAGAACGGGCGGCGGACGTTGGACCGCTGGGTGTTGAAAATCCCGGTCCTCGGCGATCTGATCAAACAACTGACTATGGCGCAGTTCTCCCGCAGTCTGGGGACACTGCTCCGGGGCGGCATCACCGTCATCGAGTCGTTCCAGATCGCCCTCCAATCGATCACCAACCGCGAACTCCTGCGCTCGACTGAGCCCGCGCTCTCGAGGATCCGTGAAGGGAAGCCTTTCACCGAGAGCCTGGCCGCGGCGGGCTGGGCGCCCGAACTGGCCATCGACATGATGGGCGTTGGCGAGCGTTCAGGGTCGCTGCGCGAGATGCTCGACGAGGTCGCCGGGTTCTACGACGCGGAGACCGAAACGAAGCTCGGACAGTTGACCAGTCTCATCGAGCCGGTGATCCTGCTGTTTATGGCCGGCGTCGTGATCACGATCCTGATGGCGATTTACCTGCCCCTGCTGCAGATGGTCAGCAAGGTGGGGGCTTGAAGAAAGACAAGGAGACTGGGAGACAGGGGGACAAGGAGACTCATAAGTCCCATAGGTCCTATAGGTCCCATTTAGGAAAAAGGTACAAGAAATGGCGGTTTCAGAACAAAGCGTCATAAACGGACAAAACGGAGGGGGCGAGCGCGAGGCGGCCGTAGCGTTGGCCGAGCGCTATCGCTTGAATTACATCCCGCTGGAAGATTACCCTGTGGATTATTCGCTCGTGCAGGCGCTCCCGGTGGACCTCATGTTGAGGAATAAGTTCGTGCCTGTGCGCCGCGAAAACGGCCACATGGTCATAGCCATGGCCGACCCGTCGGACCTCATGCTGCTCGACGAGTTGAAGGCCCAGTTACACGTCTCCCTCAAGGTCGAGGTGGCGACGTGGAGCGCGATCGAGTCCGTATTGCGCAAGGGCGACGCGTCGCAGCGCGTCCTCCAGGAGGCGACCGAGGGCTTCCGCGCCGCGCTGGTCAAGGAAACCGACCAGGGCGAAGAGGTTCTCGACCTGGACCGCCTCTCGGGCGACGAGATGTCGCCGATCATCAAGCTCGTAGACACCATCGTCTTCACCGCGCTCGAAAAACGCGCCTCCGACATCCACCTCGAGACGCGCGACAGCGACATGGTCGTGCGCTACCGCATCGACGGCGCGCTCTACGAGGCGGGCGACCCGATAGACATCCGCCATCATCAGACGATCATCTCGCGCATCAAAGTCATGTCGGAACTCGACATCGCCGAGCGCCGCGTCCCGCAGGACGGGCGCTTCCGCATGAGCATCAAGGGCCGCCGCGTCGACTTCCGCGTCTCGATCATGCCGTCGATCCACGGCGAAGACGCGGTGATCCGCATCCTCGACAAGGAGCAGATCAACGAAGCGTTCAAAGACCTTAAACTGGATGTGGTCGGCTTCGACCCGAATCTACTGGCCACATTCCGGCGCTTCATCCGCGAGCCTTACGGGATGGTGCTGGTCACCGGGCCTACGGGTTCGGGTAAGACCACCACCCTTTACGCCGCGCTGAACGAAATCCGCAACGACGAGGACAAGATCATCACCGTCGAAGACCCGGTCGAATACCAGTTGCGCGGCGTCACCCAGATCCAGGTCAACGAGAAGAAGGGATTATCATTCGCACGGGGCTTGCGCAGCATCCTGCGCCACGACCCCGACAAGATCATGGTCGGCGAAATCCGCGACCAGGAGACCGCGCAGATCGCCATCAACTCCGCGCTCACCGGCCACCTGGTCTTCACCACCGTTCACGCCAACAACGTCATTGACGTGATCGGGCGCTTTATCAATATGGGCGTCGAGCCTTATAATTTCGTTTCGTCCCTCAACTGCGTACTCGCGCAAAGGCTGGTCCGGCTGCTCTGCCCGCGCTGCAGGAAGCGATACCAGCCGACCGACGCCGAATTGATTGAATCGGGGCTGACGCCGTCCAGGTACCGCGACCGCGTCTTTTACGCCACCGTCGGTTGTGAAATCTGCAACCACACGGGCTACCGCGGGCGCACGGCGATTCATGAATTGCTAGACATGTCCGACAGCATCCGCGAGTCGATCATCGACCGTAAACCCGGCTCGGAAGTGCGCCGGCTCGCGACCGCTGAAGGATTGGGGACATTGCGCCAGTCCGCGCTGCGACTGGTCTTCGGAGGACAGACGACGCTGCACGAAATCAACCGCGTGACGTTCGTTGAAGAGCTTGAGTAGTTGTCATTCGTCTCCTGGGAGCGCAGGCGTCATTGCCTGCTTGCTCCGAAAGAGACGCCTGCAGGAAGAGCGCAGGCAATGACGCCTGCGCTCCCAGGAAATACAAATAAAGGATAGAGAGGGTCATCAACATGAACATGAATAGATCCATCGGAACCTCTGGCCGCAGATTTCTCGCCGCCTTCCTGTCGTTGTGCCTGCTGCTGCCGGGCGCGGCTCTGGCCGACGGTAAAAACGGGAAGAAGAATTTCAAGGAAGGGATGAAGTACGAAGAACTGCAGCAATGGGACATGGCCGCGCAGCGGTTCGCCCTGGCCCTCTCGGCCGAGCCGAACAATCCCGAATACAAAGTCCATTACCTGCAGGCGCTCTCTCGCGCCTCGCTGATGTACATCACTCGCGGCGACGCGCTGGCCGAACAGAACGATCTCTCCGGCGCTTACGTCGCCTACCGCCAGGCCTACAATTACGACCCGGGCAACGAAATCTCGAAGTTCAAGATGGAGCGGATGCTCGAAATGCAAAAGGCGCAGGCGAATGGGAGCAGCGAGCAGGTCAGATATAACACCAAGACCGGCGCCGTCACGCCGGTCGGCAATGACATCCAATTGGCCAACAAGCCCCGCGCCAGGGGAGACGTCGCAACGAACGTCAAATTCGCGGGCACTCAGCTCAAGTCGGCGATCAAGTCGCTTACGGAGCCTCTCAAGCTGAACGTCGTCTTCGACGACTCGATCAGGAACGATCCGGTGACGATCGAAATGAACGATGTGACCGTGGCCAGGGCGCTCGACATCGTCCTGATGCAGAAGAAGCTCGCCTTCGAACAGGTCGACCGCCGCACCATCTTCATCTACCCCGACAACGTGAACAACCGCCCGCGCTTTGAAAAGCTACTGATCAAGACCTTCTATCTGAACAACGTCAGCGCGCAGACGGTGAAGAACGTGTTGTCCCAGATGCTTCCTCCGGGGCGTCAGGCCGCGACCGTCGACCAGATGGGCGGCAGCGGCGGCAGCCCCAGCGGCAGCAACGTCTTGATAGTCAAAGCGACGCCCGCCGAATTGCAACTGGTCCAAGACCTCATCAGCAACATCGACAAGAATAAGAACGAGGTCGTGCTCGACATCGAAATCTATGAAGTGGGGAACGACAGCCTGACTCAGATCGGCAACCAGTTTGCGACGTCGCCGGTACAGGCGACCAGAAATATTTACGATGATAAGAACAACATAACAGGCTCCGTCACGACTCAATCGCCTTCACTTGGAAATCTCGGAGGGATCGGACTCGGCTTGATCAACGGACTCGGTGACACTGCGGTCGGCGGCAACATCTTCGCCCCCTTCCTCGGCGGGATCGGAACGCTGGTCGGTTTTCCGCCGTCGCAAATCAGTCTGCTGCAATCCCGCGGCAAATCGAAGCTTCTGCACAAGACCCAGATACACGTGCTCGACGGGGGAGAGAACGAGACCAAGGTCGGGCGTAGCGTGCCCGTCAGACTCGGAACCCAGCTCTACGGTAATGGGGGCTTCGGGGGCTTCGGGGGCCTGGGCGGCGTCAATGGCGGCAATAATGGCAATAACAACGGCGGCATAGCTCAAAACATTGCAAACGGCCTGGCGGCGGGTCTCGGCGGCTTCGGCGGGCTCAACAATGGATTTGATAGCATCCAGTACCGAGACGTCGGTCTGGTGATCAAGGCGAAGCCGCAGATCACCAACGAGGGCTACGTCGAGATCAAGATGAACTTCGAGAGTTCGGACGTCGTCGCTTCCGGCGGCGATGTCCAGAACCTGACGCCGACATTCACGCAAAGGTCGCTTAACACAACGGCCCGCATTCAGGACGGCGTGACGGCGGTGGTCGCCGGCGTCAATCAAGACGTCAAAAACAGTGCGCGCGCCGGGCTTCCGGTTTTCGGGATGCTGCCTCTGGTCGGCAGGCTCTTCGCTACTCCGCGTCAGGAGACCCGCCAGACCGACGTGATCATTACCGTCACGCCGCACATCGTCCGCTCCGCGGGAATCACGGCGAAAGATTATCTGGCGCTGACCGGCCCGCCGCAGCAGGGCGGTATGAACCAGAGCGTCGAAGACGTGATCAACCGCGCTCAGGTCGAGGAGGAGCAGGAGCAGCGTCTGATCGCGGCCGCCGAGCAGCAGGCCCCTGGCGCGCCATTGAGCTCGGGCGGTTCGGCGCCGGCCACGCAGCAGGCGGGTTTCAACAACCAGCAGCGCCCCAGCGGTTCGCAGCCGGCCAACTTCAACGGTCAGCAAACTCCGGGCTTCCAACAGACGATTCAACCGGCCAGCAATCCCACCAGTCGCGGGCCGATCGGAGGCGTGACGCCGGGGACCATCAATCCTGCGCCGCCGCCGGCGCTTCCTGAAAGAACGGGCGAAGGCGCCGGGACGCCCGGATTGATTTCGTCACAGCCGAGCGCCCCGGATACGGTCCTCGCTTCGCTGCGCCCGGAAACCATCGATCGCACGGTCTCCAGAATGTTGGCCGAAGAGAAGGCCAGAAAAGCCGCCGGGCCTGCGGATTACGCGAACTCGACGGTGAGTTTCAACCTTTCGCCGAAGCCCATCAAGGAGCGCGTCGGGAAGACCTTCAAAGTCACGATCGAAGTCAGCGGCGAGCAGCAGGTGAGCGGCGCCGACATCGCGCTCCAATACGACGCTTCCAAGTTGGAAGTGAGATCGGTGCGCGACGGAGGGCTGTTCGGCCAGCAGCCTGACTTCAGCTACGACAAAAAACAGAAGGGGGTTTTGACCGTAAGCGTCAACCATCCCCAGAACGCCCCGACGGCGACCAGCGGCCGCTTAGTCACGGTGGAATTCTCCGCGATCGGCGAAGGCCAGTCGGAGATCGCTCTCGGCAGCGGTCAGACCAGAGCCAGAGTCGGCGCCACACAACTCCCCGTCGCCGGCTCCGCCATTCAGGTCACCATCGGCCGCGACTAGACGTTGAGATTGCGGATTGCGGATTGCGGATTGCCAATAGACACTATGAGCATCCAAGAAGCCAAAGTGAGAGAAACATCCCGGCGACCGGTGGCGAAATTAGCCGATATTGGAAGTCCGCAATCCGCAATCGAAGCAGGCTTCACTCTGCTCGAGTTGATCATCGCGCTTGGGATCATCGCGATTCTGGCCGCCGGCGCAATCCCGGTGGCCAGGAACTTCATCAAGCGCGAAAAGGAAATAGAGCTGCGGCGCAACTTGCGTGAAATCCGCAAGGCGATAGACGCTTACCAACTCGCTTGCCAGGTGGGGCTCATCGGCCCGCTCGACAAGCCCCCTCAGGAAAACATGTGCTATCCGGAGAGTCTTGAAGTCTTGGTCGAGGGAGTAATTCCCCCGAACCAGGTGGACGGAAAGATTCGCTGGTTGAGGCGTATTCCCAAAGACCCTTTCACTGGAAATACCGAGTGGGGAACGCGTTCCGTCGATGACGACCCTGACTCGATTGGGATGGGAAGCAACGGCGTGTTTGACGTTTATAGCAAGTCGACTGAGAAGGCGCTCGACGGAAAGACGCAGTACAAGGATTGGTAGCCATGATCAGTACCGCGAGCGGTAGCGAGCGGATCTCCCAGGCGAAAAGACGCAGTAGAAGGATTGGTAGCCATGAGGCTCAAAACCCGAGAATCAATTAGCGAGTCAGGGCAGCGCGCCCGCGTCCAGCGCGGTTTCACATTTATGGAATTGCTGATCGTGATGGCGATCATCGGGATCCTGGCCGCAGTCGCGATCCCGAAAGTTATTATCCATCTGCGCCGCGCGAAAGAAGTCGTCCTGATGCAAGACCTGAGCGCGATGCGCCGCGCGATCGACTTCTACTGGCAAGACAAGGAGAAGCCTCCGTCGAATTTGCAGGAGTTGGTTTCGACGGGCTATCTGCGCGAGATACCGAAAGACCCGATCTGTCCCGATTGCCAGTGGAACGAGGTCCCCGCGCCCGCCGACGACGCAAATTCGGCCGGCGGCGTCGGCGACGTGAAGAGCACGGCGCCGGGCGAAGATGTGAATGGAAAGTCGTATGGGGACTACTGATTCCGACGCCTAACACTGTCATCCGTGTTCCATTAACTCGCCTATTGGTAAATGCGCCCAGACATCAGGGCTTTGGTTACACCTGCCGTGGAGGTCAATAATGCCTGAAGATAAAGCTGATGAGGTCTTCAATAAGCGAAGCCTGACCCGCACTGTGAAAGAAGTCCCTGAACCCGGGATAGACGGTCATGCCCTTATTGATGGTAGTAAAAGCGCCTGGAATGGCGGCATAATAAATACCAAGTTCATCAATAATCTCTCTGGCGGACAGGAACAGAATCTTGTCCTCTCGGCCGATCACGTCGTCCAAGTCCAAAATAGTCAGATAGTCATAATACAAAAGGCGCAAAGTACAACCGCGCAACAGGAGATAACGATCACTTCGGCGGAAAACCAGATTCACGTCAAAGCCGCCACGCAGATCGTCCTGGAAGTGGGAAAGAGTAAGATCACCATGGCCGCAGACGGAACAATCGAGATCAGCGGAGTCAAAGTCACTGTCAAAGGCGAAGTCGTCAACTCTAACGCCACTAACCAAAATACGATTACCGGAGGCATGGTAGACATCAATCCGTAGATTTACCGGGCCGTAGATTTACCGGAAGTGTGGAGAGCGAATAATTTCTGATGTCAGGGCACACTGGTTCGGAGGCTTTGAACCAGGCTTGCGGACGTCAATTTTGCCTGACTGCTCATTTACGAGAATTACGAGAATGCGACAAATTCCCATTTTATCCGATTTTTTCAACTACCTGACGGCGCCTCGCCTTCCTCGCACTTCACTTGCAATCAGCGAAACCCATCTGGGGTTGATTACGCTCAAGCGGAGCGGCGGCAATTTCGAGCCGCGCAACCTGGGCGTATCGCGGCTGCCCGCCGGGGTCGTGCGCGCGAGTTTCACCGAGCCGAACGTCTCCGACGAGCCGGCCTTGATCGACCGTATGGCTAAGACCGCTTCGCGGGCCGGGATGGGAAACGTCAAGGCTTTGAGCGTCAGCTTGCCCTCGGGCAGCGCGCGGAGCATGGTGGTTGCGCTCGACGCCGCGCCGACTTCGCGGGCCGAAATGGAACAGATGATCGAATGGAAGGCCGAACGCGGCATGGGTCAGAAGTTCGGCGATCTGCGGGTCAACTACACCCGCCTGAGAGACATGGGCGGACGTCCGCAATACCTGGTTTCGGCCACGACCGAGCGAGTGGTCGCGCAATACGAACGAATCTTCGAGCGACTCGGCTGGCATGCCGGCCTGATCGCGCCGCAGCACATCGGCGAAGCCCAGTGGCTGATGCGACAGGGCCTGGAAGATGATCAGGTCGTGGTCAGCCTGAACGAGCGCGGGTTCGACGCCGTGATCGTGCGCGGCCAGGAGCCTTTAATGGTGCGCGAGGTCGAATGCGCGCCCGAAGAGCGCGAGAACGAGTTTTACCGGCTGATGGTTTTTTATCGCGACCGTCTGACGCTCGAAGGCGCTGACAGGCCGCTCAACCGCGCGCTGATGATCGGCCCCCTCCCCGAACAACACCGCTTCCGCAACGTGTTGGCGTCGGCCATGGAGAGACAGCCTGCTGTCGCAGGTCTTACACCAGGTCCACAAGCGTTTTACTTCCCGTGTGCCCCACGGCGAAGGTATAAAGTTGACGCCCGACATTTTCCAGCTTGGTTTTCGACAGGAAACTATCAGGGAAGAGATCAACTAAATATGTTCTTTAGCGTTCTAGGTTTTACCCATCGGACTCCCCGATGGAACCGCCGACGTAGAGTTTCAAAGAACTTCGAGCGCGCCCATTATAGAGCAAAAGGGCGCTGTATCGAAGAGGGGGCGGCGCTTCACTTTGTTTCGCGCCGCGCCAAATTCATCCCCTCACTGGAAGTGAGGGGCTTTCTTTGGCCTTCTTGTAAGCGCCCCGCCTCCTGAAGGCGGAATTCCGCAAGCTTTTTCTGAGAACCCTTAAAAAGTTAATTCTTCAATTAAAAACTGATCTCAAGTTTTACTCGTAATAAATAGACAGATTGACAATTAGCCAGTAAACTGCCGCTCCCTTAATCTGTCTTTCTAATTTTGTAGTGTTTTTAGTGACATCCATTGGCGGGCTTGATCGCGTATTCATGTTATCGAAGATGTTTTTGTTATGACGTGGGATGAGGTAAAAGAACTGGCTCCACTGTACGTAATCGGCGCGCTCGACGAGAAGGCGGCGCACGATCTCGAGGTGTCTTTGAACAGCGCCACTTCGGAGCAGCGTCGCGTCGTCGCCAGGTGGCTCGACGTGGCCGCCCTGTTGCCTCAAGCCCTGCCGCTTCAAACCCCGCCGGATCACATCAAAGAGCGAGTGGTCAATCGCATCGCCGAAGAGGCTCAGAAAACTCCGATCGAGATCGCCGTCGAGGAATCGACTTTGAAAGAGATGGCCGAGCGGGCCGAGAAGAACGTCTTGCCGTTCGTTCAAACTCGCCGCGCCGAATCGAGGACCGCGCGCTGGATATTGATCGCCGCCACCGCGCTGCTGGCCTTCACTTCAGCCTACTTTTTCAAACAGAACGCCAAGCTTGCCCGCGAACGCGACTATCTCTCGCATGAACGCGACAACCTATCGGAAGAGTTGGCCGCGTCAAGGCGTCAGGTTGACGACATCGTCGCTCCCAAGACCAAGGTCATAGCGATGATCGGCGACGAGGCGCCGCAAGCCAACGCCAAGGTCGTCTGGGACACGAAGGCGCAGCAGTGGGTCGTCTACATTTTCGATCTGCCGGCGCCGCCTTCCGACAAGGACTATCAACTCTGGTACGTGACGGCGAAGGCGAAGATCAACGCCAGAGTCTTCAGTACCGACGAGCAGGGGCGGGCTGTCTTGAAATTGACGCTGCCTCCGGAGGCGTTGTCCGGCCTGGCCGCCACCGCGGTGACTCTCGAACCCAAAGGCGGCTCGCTTCAACCCACAGGCAAGTTCTACCTTAAAGCTAGTATCTAACCGCATAGTTTCGGCTACAGAGCGCAGAGAGTCCGCCTGGCAGGATTACTCTTTATGCGCTGCGGCGCCCTCTGTGACTACTTATGATCAAAACACTTGAATGGACCGACGAAGGCGTGGTTATGGTCGACCAGCGCCTGTTGCCGGCCGAAGAGACTTATCCCGTTTTCAGAACTTACGAAGATGTCGCCTGGGCGATCAAAGAGATGGTAGTTCGCGGCGCGCCCGCCATCGGCGTCGCCGCGGCGATGGGAGTCGCGCTCGGCGTCCGCGACTCGAAGATCGATGACGTCGGCGAACTCGACGGGGCGTTTGAGCGTATTTGCGACGTGATCGGCTCGACGCGCCCGACGGCGGTCAATCTCTTCTGGGCGATAGATCGCATGCGCGTCCTGTACTCCGCCCTCAGAAGCGCGAAGACTCCGCTCGACGAAATCCGCTCGCGCCTGATAGCCGAAGCCAGGCGGATGCACGACGAAGACATAGAAATCAACCGCGCGATGGGGCTGAACGGCGCCGAACTAATTCCCGACGGCGCGACCGTGCTCACGCATTGCAACGCCGGGGCGCTGGCCACGGCAGGATACGGCACCGCGCTCGGCGTCATTCGCGCGGCGATCGAAGCGGGCAAACGCGTCGCCGTTTACGCCGACGAGACTCGCCCGTTTCTGCAAGGCGCGCGTTTGACCGCATGGGAATTAAACAAAGACGGCATCCCGGTCACGCTGATCACCGACAACATGGCCGGGCATTTCATGAAACGCGGCGACATCGATTGCGTGGTGGTCGGCGCCGACCGCATCGCCGCCAACGGGGACGTGGCGAACAAGATCGGCACCTATTCAGTCGCGGTGCTCGCCAAGGAGAACGACATCCCCTTTTACGTGGCCGCCCCGATCTCGACCCTCGACCTCAACCTCGCGTCGGGCGACCTGATTCCGATTGAAGAACGCAGCGCCCGCGAAGTCACTCACGTCAAAGACGTCCGCCTCGCCCCGGACGGAATCAAGATCGCCAACCCGGCTTTCGACGTGACGCCGAACCGCTACGTCGCGGCGATCATTACCGAGCGCGGCGTTGCCCGGCCTCCGTATCAAGAGAGCTTGAAGCGATTGGCCGATGACTCGACCGCTTAAGCCCGCCGTTGACGTTCGAATCGTGGCCGAGATGTGACGGCGGAAATCCGTCGCAGATTTACTCTGCGGCCGAAAGTAAAGAGGTTCCCCGATGGAGCAGTCCGATTACGACAGCCCGTAAAAAGACGCGCTCAATCTCCTGTTCAATTCATTCATGGCCCTATTCTTTCCTTTCGCCCATGCGCAGATAAATTGGTCGCGCGGCTTTGAATTCCTAGAGCGGTTTGCAATCGCGTATACGGTAGGGGCAGACCTGCGTGTGGCGCTCCGGATTGGGTATGCGCACGATTACCGGGGCCCCACACGTATTTTTGGATTGGGTGTTGTGGCTGCCGGAAGACCTGGGGGCGGAGTTTGATGCTAAAATGGGCGAGTATTGGGAGGTACGCAAAATGGAATACGTGACATCAACCGAACGACGGGGAATCAAGAAGGGCAGCGCTAGGCGCGGGCCTGGAGCTTGAATTTCTTTGCTCAGTTAGAGAGATGAGATGAATATCCCGCGCAGTAGCGCCGTCCCAATGACCGTTGAGGAATATCACCTGCTGCCGTTCGAGCCGGGGTGGAAATGTGAGTACTGGGACGGCAAGGCTCACTACTCGCCGCGTTATCACGCCGTCGTCACGACCATCGCCGTAGCCCCGCGCGACGTGAACACAGACTGCCTGTTCCGCCAGCCCGCCGAATCAGACATCGAAGCGCTCACGCCCATCTACGTCGCGGCTTTCCGCGAGACCATCGAATATTTCGGTCACTCACAAGAGCAGATAGCCGAAGCCGCGCGCAGAGACCTCATGAATTATTTCGCGGGCGAACACGGCCAACCTACTTCGGCCTCCTGCCTGGCCATCGATCCCGGATCGAACCCGGACGTAGAGACATTCGCCGGCGCGGCGATGGTCACGTCGACTGAAAATGGCCCGCTGCTCTACCTGCTCTTCGTCGAGCCCCAATGGCAGCGGCGCGGATTGGCCACGGCGATGATCTCCGCCGCGATCAATGAGCTTCACGAATTGGGCGAAAAGACCCTCACCAGCAGATACCACATCGGCAACGAGCAGAGCATGGCCTGGCATCAGCGCTTCGGCTTCGTCGAAGAGCCTGACCTGCGGCGGGCGCGGCTCTATCTGCAGCAAGCCAAAGTCGAGCTTTGGCGGCGCGAAAAGATCGGCCCCTTGGCCGCCGAAGAACGCGCGAAACTGACTGCCGACGTCGCGCGTTGGGAATCCGAAGTCGAAAAACTCGAACGCATCGAAGATCAACAGGGATTCGAGGCCGTTCACCCGATGGCGCGGTGGTGATCCCTTACGCGCGCGGTACTGTACCTGTGTCCCAATGTCGCGTGACCTGATTTTGTCTTCCGCAACAGTAGGTTGAGCGGACTGGGAATGATGCTCACCGGCTTCGCTCCGGGAATGAACCCGTGGGTCTGGGAGCCGGGGACGGTCAAGAGGATTCCCGCCGGCTCGAAGATCACCTTCCAGGCGCATTACTCGAAGGTCGCAGGTTCGACGCAGAAAGATCGCTCGATGATCGGCCTTGTCTTCGCCAAAGAGCCGCCACAGCGACAGATCATCACGCGCATGATTTCGAATAACTACTTCAGGATTCCGCCGGGGGCCGCAAATCACCGCGTGACGGCATGTTGGACGGCCACGGAAGACATCCGGTTGACCGCCGCCCTGCCGCACATGCACGTTCGCGGCAAGGCGATCGAAGTCAAAGCCTTTTACCCCGACGGTCGCAGCGAGACACTGCTCAACGTGCCGAACTACAGCTTCGCCTGGCAGACTTTCTATTACTTCAAACAACCGCTGGCTATTCCAAAGGGAACCAGGCTGCTCGTCACCGGTTATTTCGACAATTCGCCGAAGAACAAATACAATCCAGACTCGGCCCGGGCCGTCCGCTTCGGCGAGCCGACTTACGACGAGATGATGGGCAGTTTCATCGACTACATGATAGAAGGCCAGCCATTGAAGCCAATCGCCTTAGGCAATGGCCAGCCATGATGAGAGCGCGCCAAGTAGTAAGGACAAAAGTCGTTACTACTTGGCTATTTTTCGCAGGAACTTTCATGCCGCGTTGTGACGCCATGAAAGAATGAAAATCGCCCCTGGGTACGCATCGCTTCCAGCGTGCAGTAGTGGGTAAAGAAGTATTGATTGGAATCAGGCGCCCCGGATGTCGCCTGGCTTGCGTCAAGTGATTCTCGCTCGCAATCACGCGCATCCAACCCCAAGCGCGCTGCTGGCCCCAAGCGCGCTGCTGGCCCCAAGCGCGCTGCTGGCCCCAAGCGCGCTGCTGGCCTTCGATGGGTTTTCCACCCACTACTGCACGCTGGAAGCGATGCGTACCCAGGGATTTTCCGCAGGAGCGCTTATGACGAAATTCGAGCATTCAATTGAATGTCAGGTCGGGAGGGATTTTGCCTGGAAGTTTTGGACTAATGTTGATAATTGGGCCGTTGTCGATCCGGCGGTTGAATGGGCGAAGCTGGAAGGCCCCTTCATTGCGGGAACAAATGGCAGGGTAAAACCGCGAGGCGCTGATCCCAACGAGTGGAAATTGGTGGAAGTCGAAGAGGGAAAAAGGGCTGTGATCGAGATGGCGCTGCCGGGGGCTACAGTGAAATTCCATTGGAATTTCGCAGATATGACGGGGGGAGGCGCGCGCATAACGCAAAAAGTAACACTCGAAGGAGAGCGGACCGCGGAATATGAAGAAGGGATGAAACTGTTGGAGCAAGGGATACCGTCCGGAATGGAAAGGCTCATTGAAGCGATGGTAAAAGCGGCCAGCGGTTGATCGACGTCGCCTTTCACGACGGTTCGTTAAGTTGACGGCCAATCTACTTTCAATCCGCAATCTGCAATCCGCAATCCGCAATCCAGCAGCAATTCGCCTTTGAGTCGATGATGAAGACGACTTGACGTTCGCCCTTCATCGCCCTTTCCAGCAAACGCTCCAATTGCGCGAAGCCGACTTCACAGCCTACAGGACCAGGCGCAGGCGAGAGGCGCAGCCGCAAAGGCGCTCCGAATCCGCCGGGGTGGTTGACCCGCCGCAGGGCGCCGCATTCTTCGGGGTTTGGCGCGACCGGGGCGATGAAGCGATAGCCGCGACAATGGGCCGTCTCTATGAATCGCGGGGCGGCCGGGTCGTCGCCCAGCGCCTTCCTGATCTCCGTGACGCACACCTTGAGCAATGTGTCAGTGACGTACGTCCTCGGCCAGACGGCTTCGATCAACTCTTCTTTTCTGACCAAATCGTCGGGCCGCTCAGCCAGGTATCGCAGCACGGCAAACGATTTGGGCCGCAGCGGGATCACTTCCTGATCTCGCATTAAGCGCTCATTGATCGGGTCGAGACGAAACGGCGGGAAGAGAATTTGTCGCATTTGAATCATGGTCGCTCCATTAAAACTACGTTGGCCGGCGGGCCGCAGGCGCGCCATCACAGGATGGACATTAGTCATTTTGCAGCGCGCGGCCGCCAGGCTCGGCGTGACCGACCGCGCGCTGCAAATGCGCCGCGCCGCGCGCCGCCTGAACGGCGACGCGAAATCAGCCGCGCGCCTTCATTGAAAAACTCACGCGCCGACTTTGATCACGGCAAAGTAGTCCGACTTGTTAATGAAGCCGTTGGCGTCAGTCGGGACGATGGTTTGTTTGACCGAATCGCTGACGTTACCGCCGACCGTAATCAGGCGGTTCGGCTCTACGACCGTGACGATGTCGCAATGCGTGGCCATGCCCGACGCGATATTGTCATAAGTGGCGCCGCTTCCGTCCCGGCGTTTGCAAACCAGATCGCCGACGCGGGGCTTTGCTTCGGTGATGCGATACGCCTTGAACGGGTTGTTGTTGTTGGCGAGGCGGTTCTGTTTGGCCGCCGCGGTGTAGGCTGCGTGTGAGCCGGAGTATTTGAAGTCGGCGCCCGCGCCCGATTTCCGCATCAGCCAGGAGATGAAGGCTGCGCTCCAGGGGACGGCGCTCCACCAGTTCGGCTCGCTGGGTTTATAACCTACGGTACATGTCGCGCTGCGATTTTCATTCTTTCAGGGCGTCGCAACGCGTCATGAATGCTCCTTAGTTTTTAGCGAATGAGAACGATGGCGCGGCTGACTCTATCCGCGCCGGTTTGGCGCAATTGGCTCTGTGATTGAGCGTGTCGCGCACCGCCCAGTAATTGAGCATCCGGGACAGGGATTGGCTCTCGGTTTCCGGGCTGATCAGCCCTTCGGCGCGCGCCTGCCCGATTACCGCAAAGACCAGTGTCGGCGCGGCCCGATTCATCTTCCACGGCGACGCGCGCCAGGAATGAAAGAGCGCGGCCAGACGCGCGGGCTGACGGTCGCCGGTTTGCAGCGCCTCTTGCAAAGAAGCGCCGCTGAGCGCCTTCGGGCGATGGTTGGCGATGATTGCCGCCAAACCCGGCATTGTCTTTTCGAGCGCCGCCAGAAAGCCGCGCTTCTGATGATCAAGCCCTTCCGGCGGGTAATAAGACAGCCAGATGTTCTCGAGCCTGTCCCATTGCGGATGCGGAAAGAGCTCGCGCCCCATGGCGCAACTCAATCTGGCGCGAATCCACGGCGCCGGGTGCGGATCGTCCAGGTTCAACCGGAAGACGAAATACCGCGGCAGCGTCACTACGCTCATCAGTCCCAGCGTCGAAGTGACGCCCACTCTGGCGACCGACCAGAAATCGGCGAGAATCTCCGAGATGCAGCGGTCCCAGTACTCCCAGGCCGCGCTCTCTGCGCCGCCCTGGCGTTGCAGCCCGCGCAACACCGGCCGGATTGATTCGATCAGGCCGAGCAACGCCGCCGCCTGATGCCCGACTTCGTGGATCAACGACGAGGCGATCCCGCTGCCGACCATCCGTTCGCGCGGCACGCGAACGATGGCCACGGGGTTGGCGCCTCCTCCAGGCAACCGCGTCCGAGCCCGGCGGATAGCCGCGCCTTGTCCCCGGTCCAGATAGCAGACCAGTCCCGGCGGGCTGTAGTAATCGCCGTTAAGTGACAGGGCGTCAGCCGCGACGATGTCCAGCCCCGCCAGCCATACCCCGGTTTCGTACTCGCTGCGTTGAGTCAGCGCGTCGGCGAAGATGTCGAACTGCGACAACGTAACGTTGAAGAGCAGTCGCAGCATCCTGAAGCGCCGATGCGCGGCTTTGAGAGGGGCCAACTTCCCCGCCGGACTGAGAATCCAGCCGATGAAGCCGCGCACCATCTGGCGGACCTTGCGCCGGCTGGTGAGCAGGTAGCGGTCAATCGCGCTGAGCAAGGCCGGCGGCAACGCCGCTGCGGGAACCATCGTTTCGTGCGCGGCAAACGGCCGGACCTTGCCCAATCGAGTGAGCAACGCCCTCGCCTCCTGTTCGAGCAGGCTCAATGCCGGGGAATGGTCCGGAATCTCTTTGGCGGGTTTGGTCGTCACTGTTCAAGCCCCCATCAGGACAATGGCGTTCCCACGCCGTACCCAACGACCGTTGCTCTTGTGCGCGCATGCGCCGTTCGGCCGGGCTGCGCCTTGAGGTTGGGCGCCACTGAGCAATCCGGGCGCATGCCTTTGTGCGGACTCCGTCAGCGCGGACTGAACCACCTGCTGCGGAGGCGTCGACGGCTCGGCCTGAGCGGCGTTACTGGCGGCGGCTCCGGCCAGTCGAACCACTCCCTTCGCGGCCTCGAACTCCTGATCCTCGTAGCTCAACCCTTCGAGCTCCAGCCCGAACATCTTGCCCGCCGCCGAAGCGAGCTGGCCACCGACGACTCCGCCCACGCCCGGCAATAACATGTTACCGGCTGCGCTGCCCAGCGCCGGCAACGCCTGTTTGGCGACGCCCTTTAACGCTCCGCCCAGCGCCTGTCCGACGGGCGATTTGATAACGCCGCCGACTGCCCGGCCAGCCTTCTTGATAAGGTCGCCCAGAAATTGTTCCAATTCGGCTTCGTCCGAAACGGACAGCAGCAAATTGTTGTTCTCGACGAAGAGCAGAAGCGTATCGAAGACCTTGGGCGTGAGCGGCATGACCTGTCCCGCGCGCAGCAGTTGGCGCTCGGAGGGGTCCAGGCGGAAGGGGCCGAATTCGTAGCAGTGTCGTGGGAACTTCATCATTGACGCTATCACGAGCTTGCGCGCAGAATGTTCCGGGCGCGTCGCTGATTTCCCGCGCCCTTCCCAGCTTCAATCATGGCAATGCAAAGAGAGTTGCAAACCTGTTCCTGATAATCTCAAACCGCGCTCATTGTAGCCTATAGCCGCAATTTCGGCCAAAGGGCGCGCATCGGTATTGAGGAGAGATAATGGTTGATCCAACACCCGATTACGTCATCGTCGGCGCCGGCTCTGCCGGCTGCGCGCTCGCCAACCGTTTGACCGAAGACTCGAACGTTAAAGTCCTGCTGCTCGAAGCCGGCGGCCCGGACAAGATGCAAAAGATTCAAATCCCCGCCGCTTTCCCGAAGCTCTTCAAGACCGAATGCGACTGGGCCTACGAAACCGAAGAACTCGAACACATGAACCGACGCCGTATGTTCTGGCCGCGCGGTCGCGTGCTCGGCGGGTCGAGCTCGATCAACGCGATGGTCTACAGCCGCGCCAATCGCAGCGACCACGACCGCTTCGGCGAGCTTGGCGTCGAAGGTTGGAGCTACGACGACATCCTGCCGTATTACAAAAAATCCGAGAACAACGAACGCGGGCCCAGTGAATTTCACGGCGCGGGAGGCGAATTGAACGTCGCCGACCTGCGCTGCGTCAATCCGCTGACCCACCTCTTCGTCGAGGCCGCGCAAGACGCCGGGTTGAAATACAACGGAGATTTCAACGGCGCCTCGCAGGAGGGGGTAGGCTATCTTCAAGTCACCCAGAAGAACGGCAAACGCCACAGCGCCGCCGCCGCTTTTCTCAAGCCGGTCCTGTCGCGCCCGAACCTGGCGGTCGAGACCGGCGCCCACGTCACGCGATTGCTCTTCGACAAAAATAAAGTCGTCGGCGTCGAGTTCGTTCAAGACGGACGTACCGAGCAGGCGCGCGTCAATCGTGAAGTCATCCTGTCTGGAGGCGCCATAAATTCGCCGCAGACGCTGATGCTTTCTGGCGTCGGCCCCGCCGATCATTTGCGCGCGATGGACATCCCCGTTGTCGTCGACCTGCCCGGCGTAGGTCAGAACCTGATGGATCACCTGCTGATCGGGGTCGAATATGAATGCCGCGAACCGATAGGACTGCACAAAGCCGACAACGTCAAAAACATTCTCAACTATATGCTCTTCAAAAAAGGCCCGCTCACATCGAGCGTGGGCGAGGCCGCCGCTTTTCTCAAAATAGGTTCGCACAGAGGCGCGCCGAACATCGAGCTTCTCTTCGCGCCGGTCTTTTACATGGACAACGGCTTCGGGAATCCCGACCTGCACGGCTTTTCAATCGGGGTCGCTCTGCAGAAGCCCGAGAGCAGAGGCCACATCAGATTGAAATCGAAAGACCCGTTCGTCGCGCCGGCGATTCAACCCAACTATCTGGCTTCGGAGGCCGATCTTGCCGCCGGCGTCGAGGGCGTCAAACTCGCGCGCGAGATCTTCGGCTCGAGACATTTCAACCGGTTTCGCGGCAAAGAGTGGTGGCCGGGCGAGGTCGCGAAGACCGACGACGACTTCGCCGAACACATCCGCCAGACCGCCGAGACGATCTATCACCCGGTCGGGACATGCAAGATGGGAAATGACGCGATGGCCGTCGTCGATGATCGGCTGCGCGCGCGTGGCGTCGACGGGTTGCGCGTCGTTGACGCTTCGGTCATTCCGTTCCAAATCACCGGACACACGAACGCGCCGACGATTGCGATTGCCGAGAAGGCTGCGGATCTGATCAAGGGCCATTCTTGACACCGTCGCCATCGCCGCCTACCATTCTGATTCGTTCATATACAGTTCATATCTCAGCCCCGCGAACGTCGCGCTTCGCGGGGCTTTCGGCTGTTATAGTGGTTGCGATCAGAACGTAAATCCCGACGAATAATTTGAAGGCGGTAAGAAAAATGGCAGTTCAAGTAAAGAGACGTGTAGGCATACTCGGCGCGACCGGGACGGTCGGCCAAAGGTTGATTCACATGCTGCGCGATCACCCGTATTTCGAGGTGACCGCGCTCGCGGCTTCAGACCGCTCGGAAGGCAAGCGTTTCGCCGACGTTTGCAATTGGAAGCTTCCTTTTGAAATGCCCGAAGCGGCGAAAGATATTAAAGTTTTCGGCTGCAAACCGCCGCTCGATTGCGACCTCGTGATTTCGAGTTTGCCGTCGGACATCGCCGTCGAGGCCGAAGTCGCGTTCGCCGCCGCCGGCTTTCCCGTCATCAGCAATTCGTCGTCATATCGGATGCCTGAAGACGTGCCGTTGGTCGTGCCCGAAATCAACCCCGATCACCTCGACGTCATCCCCGCGCAAAAGAAGAACCGCGGATATCATCGCGGCTTTATCGTGACCAACGCCAACTGCACGACCATCGGTCTGGTGATGGCGCTCGCGCCTCTGCATCAGGCTTTCGGCGTCGAAGCCGTGATGATGACCTCGATGCAGGCCGTCTCGGGCGCGGGCTATCCCGGCGTGGCCTCGATGGACATCGTTGACAACGTGATGCCGTTCATCGGCGGCGAAGAAGAGAAGGTCGAGGTCGAGCCGCAGAAGATCCTCGGCAGATTCACGGGCGAAAAGATCGAGTCCGCCCCGTTCAAAGTCAGCGCCCAATGCAATCGCGTCCCCGTCCAGGACGGCCATCTCGAATCGGTGCGCGTGAAGTTGAGCAAACAGGCTACGGTCGAACAGGTCGTCGAAGCGCTGTCGAATTTCACCGGCTTGCCGCAGGAATTGAAATTGCCGACCGCGCCCGCGCGCCCGGTGATCGTCCGGTTTGAAAAAGACCGCCCGCAGCCGAGATTGGATCGCGACGCCGAAAACGGAATGGCCACGGTGGTCGGGCGTATCGCGAAAGACACCATCTTCGATTTCAAGTTTACACTCATCAGCCACAACACGATCCGCGGCGCGGCCGGCGCGGCGCTGTTGAACGCGGAGTTGTTGGTGGCGAAGGGACTTCTGTAGATGTCAGATGTCAGATGTCAGATGTCAGCAAGTCTGGCGTGTGACTTCTAGCATCTGACATCTGACATCTGACATCTGACATCTGACATCTGACATCTGACATCTATGTTAATCGTAATGAAATTCGGCGGCACTTCGGTCGGGAGCGCCGAACGCATCGCTCAGGCCGCTGACCTCGCGGTCAAGAGCGCTAAAGAAGGCCATAGAGTCGTCGTGGTCACTTCGGCGATGGGCGGGGTGACGAACAAGCTCATCGCCGCGGCGCAGAACGCGGTCGACGGCTACTACCACAAGACCGTCAGCGACGACCTGCACGAGCCGCACCGCCAGGCCATACACCTGCTCGCGCCCAACGACGCCGCGCGGCGCCGCGAGGCCATCGAGATGGTGCGCCAGCGGATCGAGCGTTTCGAGACCTTGTGCAAGGGGTTGACGATGGTGCGCGAGTTGACGCCGCGCACGCTCGACGCGATCTCCGGGCTCGGGGAGATGATGTGCGCGCCGATCCTCTCGTGCGCAATCGTCGAGCGCGGCCTGGCCTCGCGACCCGTCGAGGCCACGGAGTTGATCGTCACCGACGACCAGTTCGGCCAGGCCGAGCCGTTGATGGCCGAGACCCGGCAGCAGACGCGCGACAGACTGACGCCGCTGCTCGAACAGGGCGAGATACCGGTCGTCACCGGCTTCATCGCCGCGACGAAGGAAGGCGCGCTGACGACGCTCGGGCGCGGCGGCTCCGATTACACAGCCTCGATCGTCGGCGCGGCGCTCGACGCCGACGAAGTCTGGATCTGGACCGACGTCGACGGCGTGATGACGGCCAACCCGGTCGAGGCGCCTGAAGCGCGCACGATGCGCGAGATCAGCTACAGCGAGGCTTCAGAGCTGGCCTATTACGGCGCGAAGGTGCTGCATCACAAGACGATCCTGCCGGTTTACAAACAGGGCATCCCGATTCGAATTCTCAACAGCTTCAACCCGGAGAATCCGGGCACGCGCATCAGCGTCGAGGGCCACCCGTCGGCGCGCGGCGTCAAGGCCGTCACTTCGATCCGCCACGTGAGCCTGATCACGATCAGCGGCAAAGGCATGCAAGGCATCCCAGGCATCGCCGCGAAGGCCCTGGCCGCCGTCGCCGCCGAGCGCGCCAACATCTTGATGATCGCGCAGGCCTCGTCCGAAAATAACATCTGCTTCGTGATCAATTCGTCGGAGGCCGCGCGCGTGGTGAAATCGCTCCGCTCGGCCCTGGAATTCGACCTGATACTTGGTCACATCGAAGACATCTCGGCGTACGATTCGATCGCGGTCGTCGCCGTGGTCGGCGACCGGATGCAGGGCACGCCCGGCATCGCGGGCAAGATCTTCGCCGCGCTCGGGGAGGCCGGAGTCAACGTCATCGCCATCTCGCAAGGCTCGTCCGAACGCAATGTCTCGATGGTCGTCGCGGCGCCGGACGCCGCCGAAACAGTGCGCGCCATTCATCGCTCCTTTGAACTCGATAAGCCTTCACAATGATTGTTTGTAGTCCCGCCTTCAGGCCGAAAGCGGTTGTTAGTCAAACCTTTCCGACCGGAGGCGGGACTACGAACTCTTACGATTATGCCTTCACTTCGCTGCATCAACTGCCAATCTGATTTCTCCGCATCGCAGAGAATCTACACTTGTTCGAAATGCTCCAGCCTCCTCGACGTCGTTTATGACGTTGACGGGTTTCAGGGCGGATTTTTGACGAGGAACTGGGACGCGCGACGCGCGTCGTCTAAAACCGTCGACCAGAGCGGCGTCTGGCGCTTCCGTGAGCTGCTGCCGGATGCCGACGAGGCTAAAATCGTCACGATGGCGGAAGGCAATACGCCGATCTGGGACGCGCCGCGATCCGCGGCGTACGCGAGGATGAAGCGCCTGTCGTTCAAACACCTGGGGATGAACCCGACCGGGTCCTTCAAAGATTTGGGGATGACCACGGGCATCACGCAGGCGAAGCGGCTGCGCGCGACCGGCGTGGCTTGCGCGAGCACCGGCAACACCTCGGCCTCGATGGCCGCCTACGCCGCGCGCGCCAAAATAAAGGCGTTCGTCTTCATCCCCTCGGGCCAGATCGCGCTAGGCAAACTCTCGCAGGCGCTCGATTACGGCGCGATCGTGCTGCAAATCGACGGCGATTTCGACGACGCGATGCGGCTGGTTCGCGAAGTGGCGAACCGGTCGCGGCTCTACCTGCTTAACTCGGTCAACCCGTTTCGTCTGGAAGGTCAAAAGACGATCGCGTTCGAGATGGCGCAGCAGCGCGGCTGGCGCGCGCCCGACCGCGTGGTCGTGCCCGGCGGCAATCTGGGCAATTCGTCGGCGATCGCGAAAGGCTTCCACGAACTGCTGGAACTAGGCGTGATCGCAAAAATGCCTAAGATCACCATCATCCAGGCCGAAGGCGCTAACCCGCTCTATCGGATGTGGGCGCGGCGCTACGACGTTGAGGAAGCTGATTTGAAATTGGAGCCGATCAAAAACGCGACCACGCTGGCCACGGCGATTAAGATCGGCGCCCCGCTCTCGTGGCCGAAAGCGCTCCGCGGATTGCGTTGGTCAGAGGGCGAGGTGGAGCAGGTCACCGAACAGGAGATCGCTGACGCGAAAGCGATGATCGGACTAGACGGCATCGGCTGTGAGCCGGCTTCGGCGGTCACGCTCGCCGGCCTCAGAAAAATGGTGGCGACCGGCGAGGTTAACCCGGACGAGGACGTCGTGGCCATTCTCACCGGCCACGTCTTGAAGGACCCCGATTACACGGTCAACTATCACGCCGGCTCGCTCAGCCTCTCCGGCAAGGGCGGCGAGAGGATAACTATCGAATCGCGCTACGCGAACGCCTTTACGCGCGTGCCCGCCGACCGCGATGCGATTATAGGAGCCTTGGGGTTTTGAATCAGACGGGGCGACAGGGCGACAGGGCGACGGGGCGAGACTGAATCATTTCGCCCCGTCGCCCCGTCTCGGCGGCTATTTGTCGCCGACTGGCACTTCGTCCGGGTTCTCTTCCTTCTTGAACTGTTTCGCGATGCGCTTCTCGGTTTTGGATTGATTGAGTTTTAGAACAGTTTCGCTCGACCCGTCCCAGATTCTGGCGAGGAAATACTGATCGCCGTAGCGGTTAAAGATCAGTTTCGATTTGGGGCTGTCGGTCGGCTTGTGCCTGATGGTATTGAATGTCACGGCCTTGCCCCTCTTGGCGTGGCGGATGGTCAGCGTGCCTGAATCGTTTAACGACTCGATCAGGTATTCGCCCTTCGGCATGCGCTTCTTTCCAACCATGAAATCGAATGGGATTTCGGCCCTGATTTTGACAGTGAATGGGGCGGCCAAGGTTGTGGCAAGTAATGCGACGCCGAAACTGACGGCGGCGATCAGGCTGATAATCGGCTTCTTCATATTCTTTCTCCTAAGGATTGGGCGCCCGGACGGATTGGCCGGACGCGGTTTCATTGCTCATTTGTCAGTTTGCGCAGTTGATTTCCCATCATTAAATTGCATCTGGATCAGGAACCGCAAGCGCGCGGCCAATGATATGCATTGCATGAGAGGGTTTCAAGCTTTGCCACTGCATTGTAATAGTTTCGTAATACCTTGAATTCAGGGCAGCCTACCAGTCATTCCCGGTTGGCGCCATTATCCCAGCCACATAACATCATCGTATGAAATTCGATTCCGACGTGATCAAATCCGCCACTGTAACTCCTCACTGGCAAGACCTGGTGAAGAAATATCAGGTCCCCGACAACTGGCGCAGCGTCTGGCAAATCGCCAACAGCGTCGTCCCTTACGTCGTGACGTGGTATTTGATGTATCGCAGTCTTTCCGTTTCATACTGGTTGATGTTATTGCTGGCGCCGCTGGCCGCCGGATTTATGACGCGGATATTTATCATCTTCCACGATTGCGGGCACGGGTCGTTCTTCAAGTCTTCAAAAGCCAATCATGTCGTCGGCACGATTTGCGGCGTCCTCACTCACACGCCTTATTTTCAATGGACCCGCGAGCACGCGATTCATCACGCCTCTTCCGGCGATCTGAGCCGGCGCGGCGTAGGCGATGTGACCACCCTGACGGTCAAAGAGTACCTGGCGCTGTCGAAATGGGGACGGCTGAAATACCGGCTCTATCGAAACCCGCTCGTCATGCTGGGCGTCGGGCCCCACTTTATCTTTCTGTTCTGGCAACGTTTTACCGGTAAACAGTCGGGGCGGCGCGAGCGCAATAACGTCTATGTGACCAATCTCGGCTTGCTAGCTATGTACAGTTCACTGTGGTGGGCGATAGGGTTGAAAGCGCTGCTGATCATCTCGGCGCCGATTGTGATCATCGCCGGCGCGGCGGGAGTATGGCTTTTCTACGTCCAGCATCAATATGAGGAGACCTACTGGCGCGACCGCGGCGAGTGGGATTACGCGACGTCTGCGCTGCTGGGCAGTTCGTATTACAAGCTGCCCCGCGTGTTGCAATGGTTCAGCGGCAACATCGGATTCCATCACATCCACCATCTCAGTCCGAAAATTCCGAACTACAAGTTGCAGCGGTGCCACGAAGAGAACCCCCTCTTCCAGGAATCAACGGTCTTGGGAATCCGGGCGAGTTTGAAAACGGCCTCGATGAAACTGTGGGACGAAGAGCGCCTGCGGATGGTCGGCTTCAACCAAATCAGTCCCGCGAGCGGTAGCGAGCGGGAATCCCATAAATAGCCTTTTCCAGGATTCCCGCTCGCTACCGCTCGCGGGACTGATTCGGTTGATCAATCTTGCGAGGACGCGGCGCGTAACGCGCGGAACGGACGGAACAGAAAAAATCCCTTGCCTTTTTTCTTTCCATTCGTTTCGTTATTTTCAGCCGTGTCATCATCTTTCTTCTTCGCCCCCGACTTTTTGTCCGCCACGTCGTCTCTTTTCTTCACTTTGGCTTTTTCATTCGCCGCGTCGTCTTTCTTCTTGGCCTTGGCCTTTCCATCCGCCACGTCGTCTTTCTTCTTCGCTCTGGTCTTTCCATCCGCCGCGTCGTCTTTCTTCTTCGCCTTGGCCTTTCCATCCGCCACGTCGTCTTTCTTCTTCTCCATCGACTTGACGCTCTTGGACGCCGATGTGGAAATGGAGACGGCTTTTAATTCTTTTGCTTTCCGGCTCTCCCGGCGTCCCTTCGACTCTCTGGAGAGAGCGACGTCGCTCTCGTGATCGCGGATCAAGAGGTCGCCGGCCAGAAACGCCGCTCTGAAGCCATCCAATCCAATATGCCCGCCGTTGACTATTCTCCGCGCCGCGGTCAGATCGCCCGTCGCCAGCGCGCTCCTGATCAAAGGTTCATTCTCCTTGAGGTACGCCGCCAGTATTTGGGCGGCGGGCTGAGGCGAGTTGGCCAGTTCCGGATTGCGGATCAGATCGTATCCTAGCAAGGATCCGTAAAACTTGTAGTTCTTTCTGCCGGTCAATTGGATGAAGCCGCGGCCTCTGAACCTCGCGCCGTCAGGCGGTCCTAAATTTCCCAGGTCCTGTCTCCGGTCATATTTGTTGAAGGGCGGACCGGGCGGATTCGTGTTGAGCGGCGACGGGGCCTCGCTGACCGGATCGAAAGTGGCGCACTCCGCGCGCACAGTCGCAAGCGCCATCAAGATCATCGTCTTGTCTACAAGCCCTCTCTCGGCGAGCGCGCGGCGCACGAGCGGTAAATGTTTTTTGACGTTGGCGCGCGGGGCGGCGGGGAACATCCTGATGACTAGATCCGGCGTCAATTGCGACACCACTGACGCGTCGCTGAAGGCTGCGGCCAGATTCATCGGTTCATACGCTTCAGAGAACGCTACGTTCAGGCGCGCATCTAATTCCGGCGCGATTAAACCCTCAGTTAGAATGGCGCTGTCCGCGCCTATCATTCGCGACGACGATTCAACGCAAGGACTGAAGGTCAATGCGCAGCAGACGATCTGACATAAGACGAAGGTTGATAAAAAACTTCTGGTTGTTCTGTATCCCTTCCGATCCATCGCCACCTGGGTGGCAACAGCCGTGCCGACGGGATAGGCGATTTTTAAGGCTTATTCGAATGATCTATATGCCCGGCATAACAAGATCTGGATGAAATGGTACGGTACAGGGAGCGGTAGCGACCTGGTGGTCTCAGGAACCGCGCTTTCCGAGAGGACCAGGTCGCTACCGCTCCCTGTACCGTACCAACGCGAGCTCCTATCCAATCCACATCTTGGTGTAGAGCACATATAAATCGAGTTTCAATCTTGTATACGGGATCAGCAATCGGTGTTCGCGGCAAAGAACGCATCAATAGAACGCGGATAACGCGGACGGGCGCGGATCATCGCGGGTAAAAACAGAAAAGATCGGCGTCAATCCGCTCTACCCGCGTCATCCGCGTTCTATTAACCCGCACACCGATGTGAAAACCGCTCTAATTGCTTTGCTGTTTGCCTTCGATTGCGCAAAGCAGAATGCCGGCTGCGATGCCTATTCTGCGGTCGAACTGGCGTTGCGGATCGGCCGAAAAATCCAGGGTGAGTTTCGTGGCGAACAGATTGAAATGCTGGCTGAACGTGGCGACCGTTCGGCCGCCTATCTGCGCGTTGAAACTTTGGGGAATGAGCGCGCCGAGCAGGTATTTGCGCAGCAGCGCCAGGAACGCGCTCTCTTCCTGAATCAACCCGATCTCCCTCTCTGTGTTGTCCAGGATCACCCACTCGTCTTTGTAGAAGCTCGATTTCAGTCCCTTGCGCCTCAACGCCCCGACGCGCTGCCCCGACGCGCTGTCGTAAACGTCGTAAGAGCCTGAGAAGTCCAGAACTGACCGCGCCTGAATCGAGAGCGCCTCGGTCTGCAACGTCTCGTCGGTGAAGACGCGGATGTCCTCCTTGAGCTTGAAGGCTTTCATTTTGGAGAAGAGAACGAGCGCGCCGTTCGGGTCATAGATGTAAAACGATCCGCCGAAGAACTGCCAGAACTTCTTGCGTACAAGATATGTCTGATGGCTGAATCGCGCGGCGTTAGGATGATTGGTTGAAACGGGTGTTTGCTGAGTGGACATAGAATCTCCTTCGGGGCGACGCTATTCGGATTGGGTTGTGATTTCTTCCGGCGGGGACTCTTGCCGGCGGGATCGGCGATACTCTTCCAGCAGGCGCTGCATAATGTCTGAAAAAGTCCAGTTCGGGTCGAGCGACGGATCGGATTTCATCTTCTCGTCAAATTCTTGATAGGCCCGCGCCCGCGCCCACGCGAAGAAATGCGCCAGTTCGTAATCAATCTCAGCCATTGATAGCAATCTCTGTATTGATGAGCCACTGAATGTGTGATGAAAAAAGACGGCGCGATTCTCAATCTTTAGGCAGGGGGAGTCAAGCTGATTGCCAAGTCTGTGTAGTGAAGCCCTGATCGAGACTGAATCGGACAAGTACTATACGACGCAAGCCTTAATGTTGGATTGGAATTTTAATACTCAATCCGCTTCCATTTCAGCGCGTTCCGATGTATAACTACGGCGTCCCAAATTCCTCTCGTTCCCCAGAACGCTTGCAATATTAAGTCAAAACCGTCATTTAGCGTCACAGATAGGCGCATATGGGCAGCCCCGGCTTTTGGGAATACCAAAATATCACACCTCTAACTTAATCGTTGGCCCATTCGAGTATACGAGCTCATTGAGATATATCAACACCATTATCCCATTACGTTGAGGGGTTGGATGGCGATGGCAGGTGGGTAATGGAAATTGAGCTCCTCCTATAAATGAACATCAATCGCACCGGTAAGTTACTGTAAGTCATGTCCGGGGTGGAGGGCGCCCCCGTCGCTCATAAACAAGATAGCTGTACCCCCGAATACAAACAGAAAACTAAGGTTATAAGGAGAGCCTGAATGCTAGCTCCAAATACGCTCTTGCAAGGCCGATACTTGGTCATGCGCCTGCTGGGACAAGGAGGAATGGGGGCGGTCTATCAAGCGACGGACAGAAAGTTTGGCAACGCGGTAGCTCTGAAGGAGACATTTTACAACGACCTGCAACTGCGGAAGGCCTTTTCGCACGAAGCCAGACTGCTCAATCGTTTGCGTCACGCCGCGCTGCCGGTCGTGACCGATTATTTTGCGATCGGCGAAAGACAATTTCTGGTGATGCAGTACATCCCGGGCAAGGACCTCGAACAACTGCTCGCCGACAGGAAAGCGCAAGGCCAGGGGCTCTTTATGGCCCCGCAGGTTCTGCGTTGGGCCGACCAACTGCTCGACGCGCTCGAATACCTGCACTCGCAAAAACCGCCGATCATCCACCGGGACATCAAGCCGCAAAACCTGAAGCTGACGCCGCGCGGCGAAGTGATCCTGCTCGATTTCGGTTTGGCGAAAGGGATCGTCACGCATCAATCACAGGTCAGCCAGAGCATTCGCGGTTACACGCCGAATTACGCTTCGCTCGAACAGATTCGCGGCACGGGCACCGACGCCCGCAGCGACCTTTACAGCATCGGCGCGACGATGTACCACCTGCTGACCGGCGAGATGCCGCAGGACGCGTTGACGCGCATAGCGGCGATCTTGATGAGCCAGCCTGATCCTTTGAAGTCGATCACCTCGATGAATCCCGAAGTCCCGGCCCCGGTCGCGCAGGTGATTGAAAAGGCCATGGCGGCGCACCCGGACCAGCGCTACGGTTCGGCTGCCGCGATGCGACAGGCTCTGCGAAGCGTGGCGTTGAGCGTCCCGCCGGCGAGTTTGCACCGCGCCCAGACGCTGACCGACGAGCCTGTAAAGGTAAACGCCGCCGCCGTCGAGAGGAGCGCGAACCGGCCCTTGCCGACGCCGCCGGTAGTGAGGGCCGAAGCGCCGCAAGCGGGGGCGCAGCCGGCGGAGACGCAGATCACCGATCACATCATCGTCCTGCTTGATAAAGTCGGGCAGAGCCTGTCGGGGAAAAACTCTCAGGGGCGGAATTCCCGGCGAAAGGAGGCTCCGCCAAAAGCCGCTCCGGCTCCTGCGCCGGTCGTTCAGGAAAGGACTCCTCCGGCGCCTCCAGTTCAGGCGTTGGACTCTCAGGAAAAGAACCTTCGAGGAATAGCCGCGAAAGGAAATGATTCCCGTGGAAATGGGCTTCAGGAAAATGACGTTCGGCCGAAACCGCCTTCCCGAAAAAAAGACGTTCGAGGAAAGTCTTTTTTCCTGAAAAAAGTCCGACAGCAGCAGGAAAAGAAATTGCGGGCGGCGCGCGCTTCGAAAAAAGGTGGGCGTAAGGCGCTGCCGTCCAGCTTCGCCATCACTCTCCTGATAACGCTGACCATCGGCATTGTCGCATACCCGGCGTATAAGATGTGGCCCGGGCTGTTTACAAAACCGGGGGGGCTGTCCACGAGTATCGGCGGGGCGGCCGAATATACATCACGCTTCGAAGCGCTTCGCTATTACCTCGAGATAACTCCTTCGAATGACGCGGCCGGCCAAAAGCCCATACGCGCGACCGGACTCGGGCCGGTGGAGGCAGGCGCGAAATTCAGATTTCATTTCAAACCGGCGGATGGCGGCTTTTTTTACGTCATCGCTTTAGGCGAGAACGGCGTCCCGCAAACCTTCCTTACGTCTCGACCAACGCCCCCGTCGGGAGTGGTCACGGAATCGGGCTCCGTCGGGATGGATTTCCATTTCCCCGACGGCGAGAAGTGGTTCATGACCCGGAAAGATGCGGAGAGCACTCCATTCACCATCATCTTTTCTAAAACCCCGTTGAAGGCCCCGGCCTTCCTTTCGTCGGAAGCCGGCCGCGACCTGACCGCCGAAGAGCGACAGGAGTTGACGAATTTGAAAAAACGATATACCGCCAGCGCTCCGTTACTGGTCGCTATGAAGGACAAGGACGGGAATCAGCCTTTCGTCTCCGTTCAACCGCCGGAGCGCGCCGCCAACGAGCCGATAATTTTTGATGTCTCGATCAAACGGCAGTAAAGGCGCAAGATGGGGAGCCCTGTTGAGCGACCTGAGCCCTGATCAATAGGCATGCTGATTGGGGTTCGGGTCGCTGACGCTCCAGGCGCCGCGCCGGAGGCCGGCGAACAAAACAATCGCGCGAGATTGCACGGCGCCGGTCTGAACTCACGCATTACTTTTCTTCGCGCTCTTGCCGGGTTTTGCGCCGCGCGCCGGTTTGGTCGTCTTCGCGCCGTCGCTGCTGGTTTTGCGCGGGCGTTTCGGTCTGATCGGCTCGGTGATCTCCTCGATCACTTCCGAGATGGCGTCGGACGACTTCCGGGCCACGCGGCTTGCGCCGACGGCGGCGCCGAGGGCGAAGTCGGCCGTTTCTTGCGGCGTCTCCTGGCTCAGCCACTTGTACCAGCGGTGATATACGTTCGTCGGCTTGCTGTTCTTAGCGTAGTCTACGAGCATCCGCGCCACGGCGTCCGTGACCCAGTTGAAATAAGGCTCGGTAACCGACCAGATGTCGGCGTCGGGGGCCGGGTTGGTGAAATCGATTGCGTAAGGGACGCCGTCTTTGATCGCGAACTCGACGGTGTTCAGATCATATCCCAACGCCTCGTTGATAAGGATAGTGTCGCGAACGATGCGGTCCCTTAGATCGCGCGAAATCTTCAACTCCTCCTGCGGCAGGTATCGGCGCTCCTTCGGATCGTAAGGCATCACCAGCGCTTCACGTCTAGCGACGCAGTAGCAGCGCGTGTATTCGGTGAAATCGATGAACTCCTGCAACATCATGGCCAGCGAGCCTGTGTGGTCATAACACTCCCACAACTCTTCTTTCGAGCTCACCTTGTAAACATTCTTCCACCCGCCTCCGTCGTGCGGCTTCAGTATGGCCGGCAGCCCGACGTGTTCGATGACGCCGTCCCAGTCGAGAGGGAATTCGAGGTTGCGCAGGCTGGCGTCGGTGACGCCCTGTTTATAGGACTTTTGCGGCAGGAGGACTGTTTTCGGGACGGCGACGCCGAGTTTCGTGGCGAGCGAGTAGCCGAAGAACTTTTCGTCCGACGAGCGCCAGAACGGGTTGTTGACCACGATCGCGCCGTTGAGCACGGCGTTTTTGAGATATGATTGAAAGAAAGGGATGTCGTGCGAGATGCGGTCGAAGATCAAGCGGTAGGGGGTCGGTTCGCCCATTTTGACGCCGCCGATTTTGACGTACTCGGCGGTGACGCCGGCGTTCATGCCGTTGATCTTTTCAATCAACGCCGGGGGAAACGTGTTTTCCATTCCAACCAGAATTCCAATTTTCATTTCTCTTCTCCTTACCAGAGATCAGCCACGAAGAAACGAAGGGCGCGAAGGTCTTTTCTGATCTTTCTTCGTGTTCTTCGTTTCTTCGTGGTTGATCTTCATTGTTTCAAGGCGTCTTCACAAGCGACTGTGAAGACGCCTTGAAACCTATATATATTAAAAAGGCGCTGATTTCACGCAGGCCTGCCCGGTGGTTTTCGTTCAGAAACCGGACTATTATCTCGTCGTCTAGGACTGGCGATTGGCGCCGATAGTGCGTTATCATCCCGCGAAATCAAACTACGAAGTGTAGTTTCCGAGTGGGAAGGTGTCAAATCAAATGGCTCTTAAGAACTTTATGACTGCTCCGAAAAGGCTAGCCGCCGCCGTTCTTTTACTACCTCTCTTCCTCTCATCGCCGGTCATCTGGCCGACTGACGCCGGCGCGCAGAAGAAGCCGAAGCCGGAAGACGTCGTCGAACGCTCGATACTCTATTACGGCAGCCGCGCGGCGCTGTACGGCATACAGCGCAACGGGACGCTGCGAGCGCTGATCAAATTCTTCACCTCCGAAGGGACCCAGGAAGGCAAGTCGGTGACGAAATTCATCCGCAAGCCGAAGCTCGCCGAAGACTTGTTGATGATCGACCTGGAATTGCCGGGCACGAGATATATCATCGGTTTCGACGGCCAGGAGACGTGGGCGATACAGGACGGCGAACTTCAGAAGCCGACCGGGGATGCGGTCGCGGCTTTTCGTTCCGCCCATGAACACAGTTATGAGGCGCTGCTGCGCTACAAGGAGAACGGCTCGAAGCTCGAATACGTGGGAACGAATAAATTGGGGACGCTGGAGATGGACATTATCGACATGACCTCCCCGAGCGGGGCGCGAACCCGTTATGAGATCAGCCGCAAATCCGGGCGCATCATCTACGCCAACTACGAAGACTCGAAATCCACTCCGGTTAAATACCGGCTCTATTTCAAAGATTTCAAGCCGGTCCAGAACACACTGGTGCCACACGAAATCCAGGTATTTCAGGACGGCAAGCTGATCGAGGAGCGAAGGCTGGTCGAATCGGTCTTCAACATTCAGCTCGACGAAAAGGCCTTCAAGTCCGAAAACGCAAACAAGCCCCCGGACGCCGCGGTTAGACCCTAACGGATTGCGGATTGCGGATTGCGGATTGCGGATTGCGGATTGCGGATTGCGAGAAGACAATCGTACTTTACGCCCATAGGGAAACGACATCTCAAATCATTCAAGATGGACCATTTAGACGAAATGAAACCAGCGCTTGTCAACTCTCTTCAATCCGCAATCCGCAATCCGCAATCCGCAATCTGTAATCCTCGATCCTCGTTTTTTTGACAGCCTTCTCAGCTTGGGTGTAGCATTGGGCTTCTTTTTGGGCTTACACACGTCCTAGCCTTTTCGCGCTCATCACAAGTTGGAAATCTATGGCGATTCGCGCAAAGCTGGTCATCATCTTTTTCCTGATCATCATCGCGCCCATGTTCCTGCTCTGGGCGCGGTGGCAAGGCACAGCGCTAGGCGGGATCAAATCGGTTATGAGGCAGGGGCTCGGGGACCGCGCGCGCGAAATCTCCGATCAGGTGACGAGCTCTCTGCAAGAGCATCGGCGTCGGATTACGTCGCTCACCAAACAACCGGGGTTGTTGGCGTACGCCCGATCGGCGGCGCAAAGCGCCCCGCCGATCGAGGAGGAATTGAAAAATGATCTGACGGCGTTTCTGATATCGCACTACAAGGAATACTCCGCCCTGATCATTATCAACCGCAAGGGCGCGCCGCTCTACAAACTCGAACCCGGTGAAGGGCGCGGCGCGCCCACGGCCTTCTACACGGATACGGAACAGGAATTCACGAGCGAGGACATCGTCAGCGCGCCCGAGGCCTTCGCCACCGCCAAGGACCAAATCTTCGTTTCGGAAGTTCAACAGGACATGGGCGGCCCGCATGTCAAACTGATCGCCTCGCTGCGCGACGCGGCGAGTAATGTGACGTCCGCGCTGGTCATCAAGCTGCGCGCCGAGGAGTTGTTGGCGGCGGCGGCCGGCCCTCGCATCTCCGAAACGCCGGACCGGTATTCGCCCGCGGCGATCATTCTCAGTCCGAGAGGCGTTGTGCTATACGCCGCTGACCAGGCGAAACAAGGCCGGATGTACTACGAGGCCTTCCCCGATCTGAACGACGTCTTCACCTCTTTGCTCCGAGGGCATAAGAATGGCTTTGACCGCGACCAGTGGGTCTTTTCGCATCATTTGCGCGAGGACCCCCCGCCGAAGCTCTCGATCTTGATGATCGGAGATTACAGCAAAGGCGCCAAACAGCTTGAGTTCGACAGCTATGTGCTCTTGCTCCTGACGATGCTGTTGGTCATAGTAGCGATGCTCGCGCTCTACTACCTGATCAGCGAAATCACCGGTTCGATCCGCCGCGTGACGAAGGGGGCCAAGGCGATAGCCATGGGCAACCTCACCTATCAGATCAAGATCAAAGCCAAGGACGAGACCCGCGTGCTGGCCGAGGCGTTCAACCGGATGGCGGACCGTTTGCGCGAAATGATCCGCAAGGAAGGCGAGCAGAAGCAGTTCGAATCGTTCGCGCGGCTCTCTTCGGTATTGACGCATGACCTCAAGAACCAGATACTCTCGCTTTCGCTGCTGGTCAACAACATGGAGCGCAAATTCGACCGCGAGGGGTTCAAGGAGGACGCGATGCGCACGCTCTCCGAATCGGTCAACAACCTGCAGAACCTGGTCGCGAAACTATCCGACCCGCGCACGCCGACCAAACGCTTCCGAGAAAGGTCGAACCTCTCTCATCTGGTCGAACGCGTGGTTCAGCGCACGGCGGCGCAGGCGTCCGGCAAGTACGACGTCGCGTCCGATCTGACGCCCGACATCTTCATCTTTGTGGACGGCAAGGCCGTCGAGCGCGTGGTTGAAAACCTGGTGATCAACGCCCTCGAGGCCATGCCCGACGGCGGAAGCCTCCGCGTCGCGACCTGGCGGGAGAACGGCTCGGCGTTCGTCGCGGTCGCCGACTCCGGCAAGGGAATGACCGAAGAGTTCATGCGCGAGCGCCTGTTCCACCCGTTCGCCACGACCAAGAAGAAGGGCATCGGACTCGGACTTTATTCTTGCCGCGACATCATCGAACAACACGGCGGGCGGATCGACGTGGCGAGCAGAGTCAATGTGGGAACCGAATTTAAAGTCATTCTGCCGTTGAAGGCCGAAGAGCTGAGCACCGGCGATTTGAAATCGGCGGCGGTCGGCTCGGCGCCAATTTGATTTATGCCTGAAGAATCGAAACAAACCGTGCTAGTGGTCGACGATCACGAGGCCGTGCGAAAGCAGCTTTTTTGGGCGCTGGAAGAAAAATATCGCGTTCTCCAGGCGGATTCGCGCCGGCAGGCTCTGCAGCTTCTCGAGGCCGAGCCAATAGACGTGGTCCTCTGCGACCTGCGCATGCCGCCCGTCGAATCAGACATCTCCGAGGGGCTGGCCATTCTCGAGGCGGCGCGCAAACTCAACCCGCTGCTGCCGGTCATAGTCATCACCGGCGACGAAGATCGGGAGACCGCGCTCAAAGTCGTACAACGGGGCGCTTACGACCTTTTCCATAAGCCGTTCAAAATCGACGAAGTCGAGATCATCGTCCGCCGCGCGGCCAACCATTACTCGCTCGAACAAGACAACCTCAACCTGCGCAAAGAGCTCGGCAAAGCCGGCTGGCAGGGGGGCATAGTCGGGTCGAGTCCGTCGCTGCGCCGCGTCACCGACCAGGCGCGCTCGGTGGCCGTCACAAGCGCGACCGTCCTGATCACCGGCGAATCGGGCACGGGCAAGGAGATGTTGGCCCAGTTCATTCACAACATCAGCCCTCGCGCCCGCGCCCCCTTTGTCGCCTGCAACATCGCGGCGCTGCCCGAAAGCCTGGTCGAATCGGAGCTTTTCGGCCACGAAAAGGGCGCGTTCACCGGCGCCAACACGCGCCGTCAAGGCCGTTTCGAACTGGCCGACAGCGGGACTCTTTTTCTGGACGAGATCGGCGAGTTGTCGCCGGGCATGCAGGTGAAATTGCTGCGCGTATTGCAGGAGAGACAATTCGAACGCCTGGGCGGGAAACAACAGATCGCGGTGGACATTCGCGTCATCGCGGCGACCAACCGCGACCTGGAACAGATGGTTGAAGCCAATCAATTCCGCCAAGACCTCTACTACCGCTTGAACGTCGTCAATCTGGAGCTGCCTCCACTCCGCGAACGCCCCGACGACATTCCGATTCTGGCCACCCATTTCGCCGCGAAGTCCGCCACGAAGCACAACAGGGCGACTCCGACCTTCACGCCCATATTCGTCAACAGTCTGTTAGCTTATCGCTGGCCGGGCAACATCCGTGAGCTCGAAAACGTGGTCGAGCGCGCCGTGGTGATCAGCGATTCTACCGTGCTGGACGAAAGGCTCCTGCCGGAGAAAGTAATCAGCCAGGCCAACAGCGTACAAAACACGCCCGCGCCGCCGGCCGTCCCGCAGTTGGAACTCCAAGACGGCTTGCTGCCTCCCGACCTTTCGTTCGAGACGGCCATCCAGAATTTCAAACGCCAACTGGTGCGGCAGGCCCTGCGCGAATGCAACGGGTTGAGAACGGAGGCCGCGCATCGACTCAAGATCAGCCGTCAATATCTACACCGGTTGATAAATGAATTGAATGTCGAGGGATGAGAAGGATGGGCCGTGTAAGGCTCGAACCTACGACCTGTTGATTGAGAGTCGGTAGGCAATAAGTTTCAGCCAGTTACCCACATATTACAACTTTCCCTACATCTTCCAGCCTCGCAGGCGTTTAGACGCCTTCATACGTTACTTTTTGTTGGTGTTCTTGTACTCAATTCGACACGGCTATGGCGGGTTGCAATTGCGTGTACGGTGTGGGGCGATCTTCTCCTGCGGCGAAGGGATTGACTAATTTATCGTCACGTCAATCCCGTCTCCCGAAAGGACACCTTATTCCTCGGCTGGCTGGTAATGATTCATGACCACCCCTGACTCAAAAACCTTTGTAGACAAGAGTGTTAGCTGTAGCTTTAACTCCCGCGAGATCGCCTGGAAACTCGCTCCCTGCCGATGAAGCGTGCGCGCCTGCTCGTGCCTGGCTCTCCTCCGCTCGTTCCAAAGCTCGAGCTTGGAAGGGCGCTTCGTATCTGCGACGCCCGCACGGAGTTCCGCGTCGGCGCCTGCCGTTTTGTTGACTAGGCCGACCGCCTGGCGCAAGCAGGAATGCTTGGTATTAAGGAATCGCTCGACCGCCGCTGTCATATTCGCAAGCATATGCCAGCGATCGGCAATCTGAACGGCCGAAGGCGCGCCTTGCCGCGCGCCGTCAGCATAGGCGCCGGCGCAATCGCGGCTAATGAACTCCACTCCGGGATTTTGCTTGAGCCAAGTCGCCATTGACGACGCTTCCCGGTCCGGAAGGAGATCAATCGTAGAGCGCCGCTCAAGGTCCACCAAAATCGCTCCGTAACTCTGCCCTTCCGTCTGCCGATTTTCGCTCTGTGTCTGTTCGCATACGCAAACTTGCTGGAAGGCTTGGGGGCGTTCGGGGGTTTTATGTTCCTGGGCCTGCTCGCCTTCCTCGTGTTCGTCTCCATACGCCTCGTCCAGTTCCGCGAAGGGGCGCTCGGCCTCGCCGGCGTGTTGCTTGGTTGGCGCTGTTCTGATAATGGCCGGGGAGAATTATCTTGGCTTCCGCGAGTTTAACCTGCTGACTGCGGCGGGCATGGCGGGGGTCGCCGGTCTGGTCTGGACTCTGCCGAACGGGGTAATTCTCTACTCTCAGCGGGCGAAGTTCGTCGGCCAGGAAAAGAAAACGCCGGGCGCGTGAACCCGGCTCTGAGTTTGCGGGGAATAGACGCGCGTGCGATAGGCCGCATCTTTGCGCTTTGCCACGCTGGCTGTGCGCTTCGGAGAGTAGGCGCCGTTGGTATTCGCCGGACGTTTGAGGCGCGCTGTGGGTCGATTCTGACGAAATTCAGACTACCGGGCTGTTCGCGGCGTCAAACAATATGTATAGCTGGCGGCTTCGAGCCGCTGACTGAAGGGCAAGACCGGGCGTCAAAGGGGAGACGAGACGCCCGGTTTTGCTGTTTACTGTAGTGCGACGACCTGCCATCACCGACTCCGCGCCGATAGAAGCCTGTTGCGCCACCGAGGAAGATATGCAGCGATTTCTGGACGCTCTCGACGCGAAAAAGATTGCGTCTAAGTCAATCTGGCGCGATCATGGCCCCGCCGGGAGATACTTCAGCGCCACTTGAGGGGGGGGGATCAATGAGAAACGTTGATGGAGAAATCGTATACACTCGGGGAGAGAAGATCGCAGCCATCCTCTACGTCTTAGTGATCTTCATTCTGGGTCTCATTCTCGCTAACATCCCGCCGATGGATAAACACGGGCCTCTGTGCCCCGGAGAGAACGGCAAACTGGTCCGCTGCAAGGAGGAATGATGGGAGTCAAGGTTTATGTGTGCGGACGCGTGCGCGTCCGCCGCGAAAATCATTCTCATTCACTCGCCGCCTCCGCTGACACGCCATTCCCTTTATCACAGCGACAAACTGTCACGTCTTGCGCTGCCGTCCGAATTGATCGAGTGTCACTCTCCTTGTGAAATCAGGAGTTTGGCGAGATGCGGACGCCTGGCGCCTATGTTGCCAGGCGATTGGCGTTGATACAGTTTCTACATCAAATATGGGTTGTTGACACGTCATCCTCGATGTCCCGGCGATCGGGCGAAGGAGACATCCCTATGACAGAAGTCGCTCGCAATGCCATAGATCTCATACGCAAAGGCAATCATATCGAATGTTCAGCCGAGGCCTACCACTCGGAAATACGCGACGCGATCATCCGTTTCGCGTCTGATTGCGCTGATAGCAACGACTTGGTTCGAATGCGGATCGCGCTCGCAGAGGTGAGTAGATTGGACAACAAGCATGGCTATGGGC
>WNGA01000895.1_pt1 | contig 45477 bp, 42 predicted proteins | sample 5400061 | NCBI WGS metagenome assembly WNGA01 (sample SAMN13153366, study PRJNA577476) | soil metagenome | isolation source: 100 cm soil or saprolite under grassland replicate 2 | place: USA:California | collected 2016-06-15 | reverse complement strand
CGCCGGGGTCGCCGTTCCGGCCCTCGGCGGACGACCGCACCGTGAGTCCAGAGGTCATCGCCCGGCTCACCCGGGTGTACGGCCTCGACCGTCCGCTCGCCGTGCAATACCTCAAGTACATCGGCAACGTCGCCCGCGGCGAATTCGGGGAGTCCTTCAGCCAGCACCGGCCCGTGGCGCGGGCGCTGGCGGACGCCGTGCCCAACACCGTGCTGCTCGGCGCCGCCGCGTTGGCCATCGAATTCGCGCTGGGGATCGCCCTTGGCGCGTACCAGGCCGCGCGGGCGCGCCGCCGCGTGGACGCCGCGCTCAGCCACCTCACCCTCTTCTTCTATTCCGTGCCGACCTTCTGGCTGGGCCTCGCCCTGCTGCTGGTGTTCGGCCAGTGGCTGCACTGGCTGCCGGTCGGCGGCGTCGGCGACCCCGTCGTCCACGACTCCCTGCCGTGGGCGGGCCGGGTCCTCGACACGCTGCGGCACCTGGTGCTGCCGGCCGGCACGCTCGGCCTGGTCGGCGCCGCCGGCACGGCGCGCTATCAGCGCGCGGCGATGCTCGAGGTCATCCACCAGGACTACATCCGCACCGCCCGCGCCAAGGGCCTGACCGAGCGACGGGTACTGCTGCGGCACGCCCTGCGCAACGCCGTCCTCCCCATCATCACCCTACTGGGGCTGTCGCTGCCGTTCCTGCTCACGGGGGCCGTGCTCGTCGAGACGGTGTTCTCCTGGCCGGGGATGGGGAAGCTCGCCGCGGACGCCATCTTCGCCCGCGATTATCCCGTCGTCACCGCCGCCGCCATCCTCGCCGCGGCGATGGTCGCCTTGAGCAGCGTGGCCGCGGACCTGCTCACCGCCGTCGCGGACCCGCGCGTCCGCCTCGGCGCGCGCGACGCGGCCTGATGCTGCAAACGTGGCTCAGCCTCGGCGCGCTCGTCGCCGCCGCGACCGGCGGCACGCTGCTCCTGCGCCGGCGCTGCGAGCGCACGGACCGGGGACGGCGCTTCTTCCGCCACCCCACCTCCACCACCGGCGTCGCGATCCTCGCGTTCTTCGTGCTGGTGGCGGTGTGCGCGCCACTCGTCGCCCCGTACGACCCCGCCGCCCAACCCGACCCCGTCGGCCTGCAGAACCAGCCGCCGTCGTGGCTGCACCCGCTCGGCACCGATCTCTACAGTCATGACCTCCTGAGCCGCGTCGTGTTCGGGGCGCGCGTGTCGCTCGGGGTCGGGACGCTCGCCATGCTCGTCGCTCTCACGCTGGGCGCGATGGTGGGCGCGCTCGCGGGATACCTGGGCCGCTGGGTGGACGGCCTCCTGATGCGCATCGTGGACGTCGGCATCGCGGTGCCGCGGATGTTCCTGCTGCTGATGGCGGTCGCGCTGTGGAGCCGCCTGCCCCTGGGGACGCTGATCGTCTTGATCGGCGTCACGGGCTGGTTCGGGACGAGCCGGCTAGTGCGCGCGGAGGTGCTCTCGTTGCGCGAGCGTCCGTTCGTGGACGCCGCCCGGGCGCTGGGCGCGTCCACGGGGCGCGTTATCTTTGGCCACGTCCTGCCCAACGCCGCCGCCCCGCTGATCGTCTCGGCGGCCCTGGGGATCGGTCACGTGATGCTGCTCGAAGCGGCGCTGTCGTTCCTCGGGATCGGCGTGCGGCCGCCCGTCGCCAGCTGGGGCAACATGATCGCCGACGGTCGCGACCTGCTGACCACCGCGCCCTGGGTCTCCCTGGTCCCAGGCTTCGCCATCGCGGCGGTCGTGATGGCGCTCAATGCCGTGGGCGACGCGCTGCGCGACGCCCTCGATCCGCGCGAGGAGGCCGCGTGACGGAGCCGCGTGTGTCGACGGGCAGCGCGCCCCTGCTCAAGGTCCGCGACCTCAAGACGTACTTCGTCACGGGGCGTGGCGCCGGGACGGCGCGCGCCGTGGACGGCGTGTCGTTCGAGCTCTATCCCGGCGAGACGCTGGGGATCGTCGGGGAATCGGGGTGTGGCAAGACGGTCACGTCGCTCTCGATCCTGCGGCTCATCCCCGAGCCCCCGGGGCACATCCGGCCCGGCAGCTATATCGAGTTCGAGGGGCGCAACCTCCTGACGCTCGCGCCGCCCGACCTGCGGGCCATCCGCGGCAACCGCATCGCGATGGTGTTTCAGGAGCCGATGACCTCGCTCAATCCGGTCTTCACCGTGGGCGACCAGATCGGCGAGGCGGCCGTCGTGCATCAGGGCCTCTCCGGCTCGGCGGCCCGCGCGCGCGCCATCGAGATGCTGCGGCTCGTCGGCATCCCCGACCCCGAGACGCGCGTCGACGATTACCCCCACCAGCTCTCGGGCGGGATGCGCCAGCGCGTCGTGATCGCCATGGCGCTGGTGTGCCGGCCGCAGATTCTCATCGCCGACGAGCCCACGACCGCGCTCGACGTCACCATCCAGGCGCAGATCCTGGAGCTGCTCGAGCGGCTCCAGGCCGAGCTGGGGATGGCCGTCATGCTGATCACGCACGACCTGGGGGTCGTGGCCGGCACGGCGGACCGCGTCGTGGTAATGTACGCCGGGCAGGTCGTCGAGACCGCCGCGACGCCCGAGCTGTTCGCCCACCCGCGGCACCCGTACACCGAGGGGCTGATGGCCTCGATCCCCCGGCTCGACCGGCCCGCCGACCGGCTCTACAGCATTCCCGGGACCGTTCCCGCGGCGACGCACTGGCCCACGGGGTGCCGCTTCCACCCGCGCTGCCCCCACGCGTGGGAGAAATGCCGCAGCGAAGAGCCGCCGCTGCTCGACGCCGGAAGCCCCGGCCACGCCGCCCGCTGCTGGCTCATCGTCGAGCCGCAGCGCCGCCGCCCCCTGCCGTGACCGCACCCCCCGCCGTGCCGTTGGTCGACGTCCGCGACCTCGTCAAGCACTACCCGGGCGAGCGCGCCTGGCTCGGGTTGGGCAAGCCGAAGCGCGTGGTGCGGGCGGTCGACGGCGTTTCGTTCACGATCGCGGCGGGGCAGACGCTGGGGCTCGTCGGCGAATCGGGCAGCGGCAAGTCCACGGTCGCACGCACGCTGCTGCGACTCACGGAGCCCACGGGCGGCGCGGCGCTGTTCGAGGGCCGCGACGTCTTCACGCTGCCCCCGCGCGACCTCCGCGCGCTGCGCCGCCGCATACAGATCGTGTTCCAGGATCCCTACAGCTCCCTCAACCCGCGCATGACGGTGCGCCAGACGCTGCGCGAGCCGCTCGCGATCCATCGTCTCGCGGCCGGCGCCGACGCCGACCGTCGCGTGGCGGCCCTGCTCGACGAGGTCGGGCTCGACGGCGCGCTCGCGGACAGCTACCCGCACGAGCTGTCGGGGGGGCAGCGTCAGCGCGTCGGGATCGCGCGTGCCCTGTCGGTGGAGCCGGCATTCATCGTCTGCGACGAGCCCGTTTCCGCCCTCGACGTGTCGGTGCAGGCGCAGGTCTTGAACCTCCTCACCGACCTGCAGCGCCGCCACCGGCTCACGTACCTCTTCATCGCGCACGATCTCGCCGTGGTGCGCCACACCGCGGAGCGGGTGGCGGTGATGTACCTGGGGAAGATCGTGGAGCACGCGCCGGCCGCCGCCCTTTACCAGCGGCCGCGGCACCCGTACACGCGCTCGCTGCTCTCCGCCGTCCCGGTGCCCGATCCCAACGCGCCGCGGCAGCGGATCATCCTGACGGGCGACGTGCCGTCGCCGGCGAACCCGCCCCCTGGCTGCCCGTTCCACCCGCGCTGCCCCCACCCCAAGAAGAACGAGCGCTGCCGCACCGAGCCGCCCGCGCTGCGCGAGGTGATGCCTGGAGCCGGGCACTTCGCCGCCTGTCACTTCTCCGCCGAGCCGATGTGAGCGCGCACTGGCTGCTGCTCCTGCAGACGCTCACCAACCTCAACGCGGCCCCGGCCAGTCAGGGCGTGCCGCGCGGTTGGACGCTGGAAGGGGTGCGCGGGGCGGCCGCGCCGCGCTACCGCGTCACCCGCAGTCATTTTCTTCACCTCGAGCACGTGAGCGGAGCAGGGATCGCCCGCTATCGCCTCCGCCAGCCCGTGCGGCCGCCCGTGCGCAAGGGCACGCTCACCTGGGGCTGGCAGACCTCGACGCCGGTCCACACCGCCACGCTGCGCCAGCGCGCCCGGGACGACAGCCCGGTGCGCGTCTTCGTGCAGTTCGAGGACGGCCGCATGATCTTCTATTCGTGGGGGAACACCGAGGGACGCGGGGAGATGTTCCTGAGCCCCGCGAGCGGCCTGCGCGCCGTCGTCGTGCTGGAACGCGCTGAAGACGCCGACGGGTCCTGGCACGTAGAGCGCCGGGACCCGTTCGCCGACTACCGCCGCGCCTTCAACCGCGCCGCCAAGGCGATCGTCGCGGTCGGCGTGGCCACGGACACCGATCAGGTCGGCGGGCGCGCGGTGGCCGAGGTGGGCGACCTGGAGTGGCAGCCGGGGGCGAGCCCCTAGCCGGCGTGCGTGACCGGGGGCGCGCTGCGCAGCCCCAGCACCTCCGCCGCCACCCCGAGGACGTAGCCGACGGTGAACACCCATCCACCGTACTGCAGTCCGCCCTTGTCGAGAAACGCCGTCGCGTAGTAGACCGCGGGGAGTCCCACCGTGGTGAGCAGCAGCAAAGGGAGGCGCTGCGCCTTGGTGCCGCGCCGCTGTTGGTACGACAGCAGCCCGCCGCAGAACAGCAGCGCCACCAGCCAGAAGGGGAAGTCGTCGTCCTTGCCCTGCAGCCCGCGCATCAGGTAGGCGCCGGCGAGGAGGAAGAACACCGCCCGGAAGATGCCGTGCAGCCCGGCCCCGTGGCGCTCGTGAAACCGCGCCAGCGCCGGAACCAGGTTGTGCAGTCCGTACGCCACCGCCGCGAGCACGGGGACACCGACCGTGAACAGGATCGCGAGGTCGTCCCAGCTCGACCACAGCACCGTGACCGGCCGCGCATCGCATCCGTACGGCAGGGCCAACCCGACGAGCAGCAGTGCGGCGGCGAGCTTTTTCAGCAGCGAGGGGCGCATCGTGGCCTCCTTGGTGCTCCAAAATACGCAATTTGACGGAGCGCGCTGCGCCGGTAGCTTCGGGCCTCATGCGCCACCACAAACTCGCTGCCTGCGTCGCCGTCGCCTTCGCCGCGACGTCCCTCTGGCCGCTCACCGCCCAGCAACCCGCGTTTACGATCGAGCAAGCGCTCGCCGCTCCGTTCCCCGACAACCTCGTCGCGGCGCCCGCCGGTGGCGCCTTGGCGTGGGTGTTCAATGCCAACGGCGCGCGCAACATCTGGTTCGCCGCGCCACCGGAATACCAGGGCCGCCAGGTCACCGCCTACCCGGACGACGACGGCCAGGAAATCGGCGATCTCACCTGGACGCCGGACGGGAAGGCGATCCTCTACACCCGCGGCGGGGGGACCAACGGTCGCGGTGAGTTCCCCAACCCCAGGAGCCTCACCACCGGCGTGAAGCAGGAGATCTGGCTGGTGACCGTTCCCGGCGGGGCGGTCCGCCGGCTCGGCGAGGGCAACTCGCCAGCCGTTTCGCCCAAGGGCGACCGCGTGGCGTTCCTGCAGCGCGGCCAGATCTGGTGGGCATCGCTCACCGACTCCGCGCCCGCCGAACAGCTGCTCCACGCGCGCGGCTCGGCGAGCGCGCTGCGGTGGTCGCCGGACGGCGGCAAGCTCGCCTTCGTCAGCAACCGCGGCGATCACGCCTTCATCGCCGTCTACGACGTCGCCCCCAAGGCGCTGCGCTTCCTCGATCCCGCCCTCGACCGCGACGACGACCCGGTCTGGTCCCCCGACGGCGCGCGCATCGCGTTCACGCGGGCGCCGACCGAGCCGGGCCGCGTCCCGTTCACGCCGCGGCGCGAGGCGCAGCCCTGGTCGATCCGCGTCGTTGACGTCGCCGGCGGCGCCGGGCGCGAGATCTGGAAAGCCGACCCCGGCGCGGGCAGCGCGTTCCGCGACATCGTCGCCGACCAGCAGCTTTTCTGGATGGCGGGCGACCGCATCGTGTTCCCGTGGGAAAAAGACGGCTGGACACACCTCTACGCCGTGGCCGCCGCCGGCGGCCGCGCCACGCTGCTCACGCCGGGGGAGTTCGAGGTCGAGTACGTCGCGCCGAGCGCCGACCGGGCCACGCTGCTCTTCAACTCCAACCAAGGCGACATCGACCGCCGGCACGTCTGGCACGTCGCCGCGGCGGGCGGCGCGCCCGTCGCCGTGACGAGCGGCGCGGGGATCGAATGGGCGCCGGTGCCCACCGCCGACGGCAAGGCCGTCGCGTTCCTGCGCAGCGACGCCCGGAAGCCCCCCCGCCCCGCCGTGCTGATCGCCGGAGGTCCAGCGCGGGACCTCGCCCCGCAAGCCGTGCCCGCGGAGTTCCCCGAGGCGTCCCTGGTCGAGCCGCAGCAGGTCGTGTTCTCCGCCGCCGACGGCATGCCGATCCACGGCCAGCTGTTCCTGCCCAAGGGCCTGCGGACTGGGGGGGCGGAGCGGCGCCCCGCCGTCATCTTCTTCCATGGCGGCTCGCGTCGGCAGATGCTGCTCGGCTGGCACTACATGTACTACTACCGCAACGCGTACGCGCTGAATCAGTACCTGGCGAGCCGCGGCTACGTGGTGCTGTCGGTCAATTATCGGAGCGGCATCGGCTACGGCCTCAACTTCCGCGAGGCGCTGCACTACGGGGCGCAGGGCGCGAGCGAGTTCAACGACGTCATGGGGGCGGGGCTGTACCTGCGCGGTCGCGCCGACGTGGACCCCGGCAAGATCGGCCTGTGGGGCGGCTCCTACGGCGGCTATCTCACCGCGCTGGGACTCGCCCGCGCATCGGATCTGTTCGGCGCGGGGGTGGACCTGCACGGCGTGCACGACTGGAACACCGAGATCCAGAACTGGGTGACCGAGTACGACCCGGCGAAGCAGGCGGACGTGGCGCGCGTCGCGTTCGAGTCCTCACCGATCGCGGCAGTGGACGGGTGGCGATCCCCCGTGCTCCTGATCCACGGCGACGACGACCGCAACGTGCAGTTCAGTCAGTCGGTCGAGCTGGCGGGCGCGCTGCGGGCGCGGGGCGTGGCGGTCGAGCAGCTTATCTTCCCCGACGAAATCCACGACTTCCTGCTGCACGCCGACTGGCTGCGGGCCTACAAGGCGGCGGTGGATTTCTTTCAGAGGAAGCTCGGCAGATAGACGTCAGACATCAGACCTCAGCAGCGCCGCGCTGACGTCTGATGTCCGACGTCTTCAGTTTGCAGTTGTCAGTTCACGCCCCCCATCAGCCGCTTCATCGGCCTGAGCAGCAGCACCATTACCGCTCCGGCGCCGAGGCACACCGCCGCGGTCACGCCGAACAGCGTCGGCAGCGGCGTCGTGCTGATGAACCCAGCTGACCAGCCCGCCAGCTTGTTGCCCAGGGCGTTGGAGAGGAAGAAGACGCCCATCATCAGCCCCACGATCCGCGTGGGTGCGAGCTTGGTGACGACCGACAGCCCGACCGGGTAGAGGCAGACTTCGCCGAGCTCTTCGATGAAGTACACGCCCACGAGCCAGAGGGGCGAGATCTTCACCCCTCCCTGGGCGATCCCGCCGGCCGGCACCAGCACCAGGAACGCGATGCCCATGAACAGCAGCGCGAGGGCGAACTTCGCCGGACTCGACGGTTGCCGGGGTCCGAGCCTGATCCACAGCCACGCGAAGATGGGCGACAGCAGAATCACGAACGCCGCCTGCACCGCGACGAACCACGAGGCGTACAGCTTCATCCCCAGAAGCTCGAGATGGATGTAGCGATCCGCGAACAGGGTGAGCGTTGACCCGGCCTGCTCGTACGCGCCCCAGAAGAACGACGCGAACAGAAAGAATACGAACACCGCGGCGATGCGCTTCCACTCCGCGACGCTGAAGCTGCGCAGGGCATCCCACACCGTCCGGACCAGGTTCGGACGGGGAGCCGCTGCGACAAGGGCGGCCGGCACCGGCCGCTGGGCGGCGATCCGGTCCAGCGCCGGCTGGAGGTGCCGTTTCCCCAGAACGTACTGAATCAACCCCAGGGTCATCCCCACGCCGGCGCACGCGAACCCGAGGTGCCAATCGACCCCCTCGGCGAGCCGACCGGCGATGAGGGGTCCGGTGAGCGCCCCGAGGTTGATGCCCATGTAGAAAATGGAAAACCCGGCGTCGCGTCGCGGGTCTCCCTGTTCGTACAAGGAACCGACGAGGGTCGAGGCGTTGGGCTTCAGCAGGCCCGTGCCGATGACGATCAGCGACAAGCCGGCGTAGAAGAACGGCAAGGCGTGGAACGCCAGCGTGAAGTGGCCCAGAGCGATGATGATCCCGCCGATCAACACGCTGCGGTATTGGCCCAGCCACCGGTCGGCGATGATCCCGCCGAAGATGGCCGCGAACCACACGCTCATCGTGTAGTTCCCGAAGACGCTGCCGGCGTGCTGGTCGGTGAATCCGAGCCCCTTCGTCATGTACAGCGCCAGGAACCCGCGCATCCCGTAGTAGCTGAACCGCTCCCACATCTCCGTGAAAAAGAGTGTGGACAGCCCCGCGGGGTGGCCGAAGAAGCGCGTGCTCTCGGGCCTGGTCGCCATCACGCGTCCTTTCTCATTCGAACAGGTCGTTCTGTGAAGCGGTGGCGGGCGCCGTGCTCGGCCGGAGCAGGTTCCCCAACCGCTCTTCCCACTTCTCGACGTCGAAGTGGTGCTCGTGCAGCAGCGCGCGGCGCAGCACCGGCGAGAACTCGTGGAACGCCTCGAGCTGCTCGACGAGCGCGGCCCGCAGCGCCTCGAGCTGGAAGCTGTCGTCGGTCGCGCCCAGGTCTGCGAGGATGGCGTCCTCGGTGCGCGAGGCGACGATCGGCTGGGCGCGGTCCTCGACGAACACGTCAGTGCGCCGGCCCGGGCCACGCTCGTCCCCGATCGGGACCAGCCCGACGATGCGGTCCGAGCGCCAGTACTTGCCGTAGCCGAGAAACACCATGCGGCCGGATTTGATGTCCATGAGACCTCCAGACGTCAGACGTCTGACATCAGACGTCAGTGCTGACGTCTGACATCTGATGTCTGACGCCGCTGCCTACGCGCCAGAACATCATTGAGTACCACCCTGTCGATTTTCCCATCCATCCGCACCCGCACGTCGTAGTTCTCCCAGTACATGAAGTTGGCAAGCGCCTCGAGGAACGACTGGCTCGCGGTCCCCTGCGGCGCGGCGAGCCACTTCTGGGGCTGGCCCACCGGCTCACGCAGGAGGATCGGCTCGAGCTGCCGCACCACGTCCGGTGTGATCGGCAGCAGGTCCTCGGGCCGGCTCTGGAAGAAGTACAGCTGGTGCAGCGTGTAGAGGCGCTGCAGCTCGCGGATGGGGTTGGTGTCGTCGTAGACGCGGATGTCGATGTAGCGGTCGTTGCCACCCAGATAGCCGGCGTCGGCGCGGACCACGAGTAGCGCCGCCGATTCCATCCCCCGCTTGTCCCCGCCGCCAGCCTGCCCCGCCACCAGGGCGGCCATCAACCGGTCCGCGAGCGAGCCGGTCGCGCGCAGGTAGGCGTCCGCCATGTTCTTCACCGTCTGGTCGGACACCATGATGTTGGCCTGCGCGGCGAAGCCGCGGCCCACGATCATCTGCCCCTTGCCCGCTGCGGCGATGTCGCCGCCCGGGGTCAGCGTGCGCCCCCCCGCCCAGTCGAAGCACGAGTCCCCCGTCCAGCTGGCGGTGTTGCCGCGCGCGTCCACCATCCCGACCTGTCGCTGCGAGCGTCGCGTGTCGCCGCGCAGCACGATCCGCATGGCATCGGGGGCGGAGGCCCCTAGGGCCATGAGCTCGAGCCCCCGTTCCCCGTACGCCGTGTTGCCGAGCGACTGCGTCGCCACCGCGCCCACGCCCGCCCGCGCCCAGGGAACGATGCCCCCGACGTTCGGGAACTTCGACTGCACCGCGACGCCCAGATCGCCTGTCGCCGAGTCGTAGGCGACGATCGAATAGGTGTGGGCACGTTTCAGGAAGTCGGACGGGGCCCCAGTAGGGAAGGGCAGTTGCGCCAGGAGGGCGACGACGAGCAGGTGCATCACTACTCCTTTCGCATCTTCTTCTTGAGTTCCTGCAGCTGGCGATCGGCCGCCGCTTCGCGGGCTTTGCGGTCGAGGTCGGCCTTGAGCAGCTCGTCCTGGACGTCCACCCCCGGCCGCGCACCGCCCGCCGCCTGCAGGTCGCGCCACGCGCGCTCGGCGCTGCGCTCGGCTTCGGTGAGCGGCCGGTCGCGCTCAGCGGCGTGCAGCTGGTTCTGCATCTCGCCCAGCTCTTTCTCCGCGAGCGCCTGTTCATCGCGCTGGGCCTGGAGCTTGCGCTCCAGCACCGCTACGCGCTCGCGGTGCTTGCCCGCGAACCGGTCCGCGACCTGCACCGTCTCCTGATCCTGGATCTCTCCGGCCAGGCGCCCGCGCCGCTCGGCGTCGGCGAGGCGCTGGCGCTCCGCCGCGAGCTCCAGCTCGGTGCGCTTCAGCGCGTCGGCCAGCTCACGGACGGCCACCTTGGCTTCCACCACGGCTTCGCGCATCTGGCGGGCGAGGTCTTTCAGGTCGTGCGGCGGCGTCGCCGCGTCGAGCGCGGCCTTGAGCGCGGCCCGGAGACGCTCGAACATTGGTGCGATCAGCTCTTGCGGATCGTCTTCGCGAAGAACGCCGAGAGCAGCGGCTCGACGTCGCGCGAGCGGCACTTGGGGCACTCGGGGAGCTGCCGCCCGTGCTCGGCGAGGGTCTCGGCCTGCGTGAAGCGGGTGTCACACTGGGTGCAGCGATACTCGTAGATGGGCATACCGGCACCAAGAGTATTCCGCGTCGAAACGAGGGTCAAGTTGACTCCTCCCCCGGCGCGGCGGACATTGACTCCATGCGCTCCCGCGTCGCCGCGCTCGCCGCGCTGCTCGTCGCCTGCGATGGCGGCCTGGAGCCCGCGCCGGCGCCGACGTCGTGCCCCAAGGCCTTCACCGGCATCTGCGGCACCCTGACGATCCGCGGCGCGATCCCGGACTCGACGGACGTCGTCTACGTCGTCGCCTACCAGACGTTCCCGCAGAGCCGGGGCGACCTGTTCAGCTACACCCCCCTCGTGCCGCCCACCATCAGCCTCGCCGACTCCACGTACTTCTACACCCTGGCCGTGCCGAACGGCCGCTACGAGTGGGTGCTGGCGGTATGGAAAAAGCAGGGCCAGCTCACCATCGCCAACGCCGATTCGCTGCTGCGCGAGGCGGGCTACTACAAGCGCACCGACGCCGACACGTCGCGGTTCGGGGCCGGCATCGTGGTGGTCAACAGCATCGGCACCGATTCGATCGATTTCATCGTGGATTTCGACAACATGCACCCAGTGTCGTTTTACTTCCCCGCGGCCGCGGCGGTACGGCGGTGAGCCGGCGCTGCCTGCTTCTTCTCGGGCTCCTCCCGGCAGCGCTGCAAGCTCAGGCGACCGGCATCGTGTACGGCGCCGTGCGAGATACGACCGGCCACGGCGTACGGTCGGCGAGCGTGTCGATCACCGGCAGCCGACTGCGGACCAACACCGGAAGCACCGGCACCTATCGTCTCGAGGCGGTGCCCACAGGCCCGATTACCCTCCTGGCCCGAGCTCTCGGCTTTCGACCAGAATCCGTTGTCGTGAGTGTCACGTCCAACGACTCCACGAAGGTTGATTTCACGCTGCGGGTAGAGCCGGTGCGGGTAGACGACTTCGTCATCCAAAACCTGGCTCCTATTGTCGTCACCGCCGGCAAACGACAGCAGTCCCTCCAGGACGTCGTCACCAGCGTCGCGCTGGTGACCGACTCGGCGATCGCCCGGCGCGCCGTCAACTCCATCGACGAAGCCGTCGACCGCGCCCCCGGCGTCCAGTTCCTGAACGGCCAGGTCAACATCCGCGGCTCGACCGGCTACGTGCAGGGCCTGGGTTCGCGCGTCCTGCTCCTCGTCGACGGCGTGCCGGTCAACCAGGGCGATCGCGGCGGCATCAACTGGGACCTCCTCCCCGTCGACGCTGTCGAGCGCGTCGAGGTGGTCAAGGGTGCCGGCTCCGCGCTGTACGGCTCGGCCGCGCTGGGCGGCGTCATCAACCTCATCACCCGCGACATTCCCGACGACGCCCACGCCCGCATCCGCGTCATCGGCGGCAGCTTCGCGGGCCCGCCGCACGACGTCTGGAAGTTCCGTGACTACACCGGGATCGAGGGCGGCGTCGACGTCATCGCGAGCTGGGGACGCGACCCCTTCCACGGTGCCGTGGCGGTGGGGACCCGGCACTCCGACGGCTACCGCCAGCAGGACCACCGCGACCACTGGCAGTTCGCCGGGAAAGGCCAATACCGGCTCGACCCGGTCACGCGGCTCGACCTCTCCGGGGCGTGGGCCAGCGACCAGTATCAGGTGCCCCTCTCCTGGTGCATGCGCGGCCGCTGTGACGACCGCGGGCAGGCCTACCAGCCGTTCCTGGTGGACACCGGCGGGCTCGGCGACCACACCCGCTCGGACAAGGGCTACCTCACGGCCGTCGTCTCGCGCGAGCCGTCGCCGACGGTGAGCTGGCTGGCCCGCGGCTCGTGGCTGCGCACCGACTTCACCGACTATCAGCGCGCGGGCAGTGACTTCGGCAAGGCGAACCGCTTCGGCGGCGAGCTCCGGGGCGTGATCCACCCCGACCCCGGCCGGGTGGTGACCGTGGGCGGCGAGGTCACCTTCTCCGACGTCACGAGCGACATCTTCGGCGTACACACGCAGGCCGAGTACGCCGCGTATGGCGAGGGGGAGCACGGCCTCGGCGCGGCGCGCGTCACAACCGGCGCGCGCATCGATTTCCTGGCGGTGGACGGCGGGGGACTCACCGCCGTGGTGAGCCCACGGTTGGGCGCGGTGCTGCCGATGCGCCGCGGCGTGTGGCGGGCGTCGCTGGGCCGGGGGTTCCGCGCGCCCTCGCTTGCGGAGCGGTTCGTCACGACGTTCGTGAGCGGGATCCGCGTGGTTCCCAATCCCACGCTCCGGCCGGAAGAAGCGTGGACCGCCGAGGTCGGGCACGCGCGGGGCTTCGCGAACGAGCGGCTGCGGGTGGACGCGGCGCTGTTCTGGACCGAGGCGCGACGCCTCATCGAGCCGAGCTTCAACACCGCGGCGCTCCAGATTCAGTTCCAGAACCTGGCGCGTGCCAGGCTCACGGGGCTCGATCTCTCCGTGACGGCGGCGCCGCTCACCCCGCGCCTCTCCACGTCGCTCGCCTACATGTATCTGTACGCTCGCGAGCTCGCTACCGACACCACGCCGGCGCGGCCCCTCGCCTTCCGCCCCCGCCACCTGCTGACCTTGAGCGCCGACTACGCCCTGGGCGCCGCCTCGCTCGGTGCCGACTTCCGGTACACGAGCCGCTTCGAGCGCGTCGAGCTGTACGAGACGGATCCGCGGGTCGCCGCCAAGGTGCTGGACCTGCGGGCGTCCTGGACGGGCGGGCCGCTCGCCGCGCACCTGCTCGTGAGCAACGCATTGAACTACATCTACAACCTCGTCCCCCGCACGCTCGCGCCGGTCCGCGCGGTGAGCGTCGCGGTGACATGGACGCATTAGATTCACCGAACCGATGCGTGCCGTCCCCCAAACCGTCACGGAGATCGTGAGCACCCCATGACCCTCCGTCCTTCTTCTCTGGCCGCCGTCGTGCTGTTGCTCGCCGCCTGCGGCGGCGACCGCGGGCGCTCGCCGATTTGTGGCATCGCGCTCGTCACCGCCCCCACTCTCATCCACGAGCAGCTCAAGAACGCGCGCGCCATCATCACTGACGTTCCCCGCGGACTCCCGGAGAGCCTCCCGGCCCGTTTCGCCGGCGTGGGGGATTCGGGAGTCGGGAGAGTGCGGGTCAGTCTCGCGGAAGGCCGCAAGAGCGCCCTGGCCCTGGGCTGGGAAGGACCGACCTTCCCGCGCCACAAGGACGCGTTCGCCCTGCTGGTCGTCGACGACACCTCCAACCGCGTCGAGGGCGTGATCCTCTACGACGTGCCAGGCCCGGACTCGACCGTCTACCCGCTGCTCGGGCACGTCTCGAGCGCCGATCTGAGCCTGCCGCTCTACGGGGTGAGCGTGGAGTGGGCGGGCATGAGCAATCCGCGCTGCCCGCTGCTCGCGTTCCCGACGGCCAAACAGCCGTCATGAGCGGGGTCGCGCTCGTCACGGCGACGCTGCGCACCGACGCCGGTCGCGAGCGCGTCGCGCTCAACACCGCCTACGTGCGGGCGCTGCTGCGCGTCGGGGTGATCCCGCTGGTCGCGCCGCCGCTCCTCGATCCGGCGCACGCCGCCGACGCCTTGCGCCCAGCCGACGGGCTGGTCTTGACCGGCGGCGAGGACGTGCACCCCGGACGCTACGGCGCGGCGCCGCACGCCGCGCTCGGCGAGGTGGACGAAGCGCGCGACGCCATCGAGCTGGCCCTGATCGGCGAGGCGCGCGCCCAAGGGAAGCCGGTCCTCGCCATCTGCCGCGGCATCCAGGTGCTCAACGTCGCCCTCGGCGGCACGCTCTATCAGGATCTGCCGAGCGAGCGTCCCGGGCCCGTCGATCACCGTGACCAGCTCGGACGGCACGCCCTGCGGGTCGCCCCGGACACATTGCTGGCGGAGACGGTCGGCGGGATGGCGCTCAGCGTCAATAGCCGCCACCACCAGGCGATCCGCGACCTCGCGCCGTCGCTTGTCGCCACCGCGTGGGCCGACGACGGGGTGATCGAAGCCGCGGAATTCGCGACCCCCGGCGGTCCGTGGATGCTCGCCGTGCAGTGGCATCCCGAGGACCTCACGGAAGCGGCGCTGTTCGCCGGCTTCGCGCGGGCGCTGGCCCGCGCGCCGGCGGCCGCGCGGTGACGTTCCCCTTCCCCTCGGCGGAGTGGGTCGCCGCCTATGGCGTCGCGATCAACGCCAGCGAGCCGTATCGCGCCGCCTCTCTCAAGTGGACGTTTGGCGCGGTCGCCCTCGTCGTGGTCGCCCAGCCGGCGATCGGGCTCGCCGAGCCGGTCGCCATCTGGCTGGACCTGGACCGCGGCGTCTGCCGCGAGGCGCGGCTGGTGCCGGCCAGCGAGGCGCAAGGCGCCCCGTTCATCCTCACCGCGCAGTACGACCGCTGGAAGCAGATCATCCGCAAGGAGGTGGGACCGATCGCCGCGATCCTGCAGCGCAAGTTGAGTCTCCAGGGGTCGCTGCCGATCGTCGTTCGCTTCGTCAAATCGGCGGAAGCGCTGGTCGAGGTCGCCGCCGCCGTGCCGACGCGCTTTCTGGACGAGCGAGGATCATGACACAACCCGCCGCGAACGCCGGGATCCTGTCCCGGCTCACCGCGCTGGCGCAGGAGCTCGCCGGCGCGGCGCGTCCCGCCGCCGCGATGGAGCAACTGGCGCGGGCGTTGCGCGACGCCTTCACGCCGGACCGCCTGGCGATCGCGCTGCTCGATGTGACCACCAACCGGCTCGTCGTCGCGCACACCGTCGGGCCGGCCGTCGCGACGGACGATCCCCTGATCCAGCTCGCCCTGCGCCGCGGCCCCACCGCGCTCGGCCCGGACGTCGCCGCCCAGGCCGCGGCCCTCGGCGCCGTTGTCCCCGCCCCCGCACCGGCCGCGTGGATGGGCATGCCGATCGCGGCGCTCAACAACACCATCGGCGCCGTGTCCATCGCCGCCGACCGGCCCGGGGCCTACGGGCCCGCGGAGCTGGACCTCGCCACCGCCATGGTCGCGATGGCCGCGATCGCGCTCGTCAACGCGCGCCTCATGCAGCTGCTCTCCAGCGGCAAGCGCGAATGGGAGCTCACCGTCGACACCATCAGCCACGCCATCTGCATTGTGGACGGCCAGGGTGTCGTGCGCCGCGGCAATCGCGTCTTTGCCGACCTGGTGCAGGTCCCCGTCACGGCCCTGCCGGGCCGCCCCTGGATGGGCCTGCTGCCTCCCGCCTGGGCGGACCTCGTCGCCCGAGCCCTGGCCGACCCCGGGGGGCCCACCCTGGAGCTCCGGCAGGGTGACCGCATCTACCTCGTGAGCGCCGTTCCGATGGCCGGCGAGGCGGCGGGCGAGGCGGTCCTGCTCTTCGAGGACACGACCGACAAGCGCCGCCTCCAGGAGCAGCTGGTCCAGTCCGAGAAAATGTCAGCGATCGGTCAACTCATCGCCGGGGTGGCGCACGACCTGAACAACCCCCTGGCCTCCGTGGTGGGCTTCGCCGACTTCCTGAGCGAGGCCGGCGAGGTCCCGGCGAGCCTCGCCGAGCCGCTCCAGGTGATCCGCCAGGAGGCCGAACGGGCGGCGTCGATCGTGCGCAACCTGCTCACCTTCGCCCGCAAGCAGGAAGGCAAGCGGCGCCCGCAGGCGATCCGGCCGCTCCTGGAAGCCCCGCTCGCTCTGCTCCGCAATCAGCTGATGTCCCTGAAGGTCGAGGCCGAGCTCGCGGTCGAGCCCGGGATCCCGGACATCGAGATGAACTCCAACGAGCTCACGCAGGTGTTCGTGAATCTCGTGAACAACGCGGCGCAGGCGATCGCCGCCGTGGACCGGCCGGGGGGCGGGCGCATCCGCGTCACCGCCCGTCCCTGGCTCGACGGCGTCGCCGTGAGCGTGGCGGACGACGGCCCCGGCATCCCCGAGGAGCTGGCCCCCCGGGTGTTCGAGCCGTTCTTCACCACCAAGCCCGAGGGCCAGGGCACGGGGCTGGGCCTCTCGATCTGCCAGGGGATCGTCAAGGAGCACGGCGGCCGCATCACCCTCGATCCCGGTCCCGGCGTGGGCGCCACCTTCACCGTCGAGCTGCCGCGCGGCAGCCGCGTCGCCCGGCTCCCGGCGTCGCCCGCCGCGCCCGGCGCGCACCGACCCCTGCGCCTGCTCGTCGTGGACGACGAGCGGCCGATCCTCCATTACATGCGCGCGACGCTGGAGAGCTGGGGGCACACGGTGGAGATCGCGAGCGACGGCGGTGAGGCCCTGGAGCGCGCCCTCGCGCAACCGTTCGACGCCATCATCTGCGACCTGCGGATGCCGCGGCTCGGCGGGCGCGAGATGTACCAGCAACTCGCCCAACGGCATCCCGCGGTGGCGGAACGGATCATCTTCGCCACCGGCGACACGGTGCGCGGCGATACCCTGCGCTTCCTCGAGAGCCTGGGGCGGCCGTTCCTCCACAAGCCCTTCACGCTCGCCGAGCTGCGCGTCGTGCTCGGGGGCCTGGGCGCCGCACCCTCCGCGCCGTGAGAGTGCTCCTGGTCGATTCGGGCCGCGAGTGGCGCGGCGGCCAGAATCAGGTGCGCCTCCTCGCGCGGGAGCTGATGCGCGCGCCCGTCGACCAGGTGCTCGCGACCCGCCGCGGCGGCGAGCTGGCTCGCCGCTCCGCGGCCGACGGCGTGCCCGTGGCCGGGCTCCCCTGGGCGATCGGTCTCGATCCGCGGGCCGCCTGGTGGCTGCGGCGACTGGTCACGCACTTCCGGCCGGATGTCATCCACGTGCACGACAGTCACGCGCTCGCCCTGGCGCGCTGGGCGCGCGCCTGGCGCGGGCGGCCGCCCCGGCTCCTGGCGCACCGCCGCGTGGACTTCGCCGTGCGCGCGGGCAGCGGCTGGCACCGCGCCGACGCCGTCGTCGCCGTGTCCGAGGGCGTGAAGCGCGTCCTCACCGGCGGCGGTGTCCCCGCCGCGCGCATCACCGTCATCCCCGACGGCATCGACCTCGATGAGATTCGCCAGAGCGCGACCCGCCCGCTCGACATCCGCGCGCGGCTGCGGGTGCCCCCCGGCACGCCGCTGGCCGTGAACGTCGCCGCACTCGTCGACCACAAGGACCAACGCACGCTGCTCCGCGCCGCACACGCCGCCCGCGCCGCGGCGCCCGACCTGCACTGGGCCATCGCCGGGGACGGCGAGCTGCGGCGTTCCCTCGAAGCCGAGATCGCGCGGCTGGAGTTGCAGGATCGCGTCCACCTCCTGGGGTATCTAGAGGAAGCCGACGCCCTGATCCGCGAGGGAGACGTGTTCGTGATGTCCTCGAAGGAAGAAGGCCTGGGGAGCGTGGTGTTGCACGCGCTGGCGCTCGAGAAACCCGTCGTGGCGACCGCCGCCGGAGGCCTGCCGGAGGTGGTGCCCGCCGAATGGCTGGTGCCGATCGGGGACGCCGAGGGATTGGCACGGAAGGTGGTCGAGGTCGTGGCCGCGCCGCAGGCCGCACCCCGCCCCCCGCACTTCCCGGAACGCTTCACGGCCCAGGCCATGGCGCAGGCCGTCTTGGCCGTCTATCGCTCGCTCGCCTAGATTGCAGGGCCGTGATCTACGTCTGCGTGCCGGTCCGCGATGAAGCCCGCACCGTCGGGCTGGTGCTCTGGAAGGTGCGCCAGGTATTCACGGCGTTCTCGCGCGAGTACCAGCTCCTGGTGTGCGATGACGCTTCGACCGACGGCACCGGCGAGCTGCTGGCGACCTACGCCAAGGTCCTGCCCCTCACGGTCCTCACTCACCGCGAGCGCCGCGGCTATGCGGCGAGCCTCGAGGAGCTGCTGCGGCTCGCGCTGCAGCGGACCGACCGACCCAAACGCGACTGTGCCATCACGCTGCACGCCGACTTCGTCCACAATCCCGACGCCATGGAGGAGATGGTGAAGCGGCTGGAGTCGGGCGCGGACCTGATCGTCGCCGAGCAGCTCGAGCTCGCCGGCGAGGTGCCGTGGGCGCTGCGCTGGGCGCGCCGCTGGGCTCCGCGGCTGCTGCGGGTGGCGGGCGTGCGGGACACCGTCTCGGGCTACCTCGCCCTGCGGCTGGCCCTGCTCCGCCAGGCGCTGCGCGCCGAAGAGCCGCGCCCGCTGCTCACGACCGACGGCTGGCCGGCGCGGGCGGAGCTCGTGGCGCGGCTCGCGCCGCACGCGCGGCGCCTCGACACGCTCCCCGCCCGCGCCCGCTACGATCTCCAGCAACGGCCCTCGCGGGTGCAACCATGGCGGGAGTTCGTGGCGGCCTGGAAAGCGCGCCGCGTGATCCGGGCCGCTCGGGCCGTGACCGCGGCGGCCGCGCTCCTCGTCCTCGGCGCTCCCCCGCGTCTCACGGCACAGAGCGATTCGACGCGGGCGGCCGCCAGCCTCCCGGTCCGCGCGGTGACGGCGCCCGCGGCCGTGCCGTTCCCGGTGGGCGAGCGGCTCCGCTATCAGGCGAAGTACGGGATCTTCAGCGTCGGCAAGGCGACGATGGAAGTGGCCGGGCTGGACACCGTGGATGGCGTCGAGACGGTGCACTTCATCTTCCGCATCGAGGGTGGCGCGCTCTGGTATCACCTCAATCAGACGATGGAGTCGTGGGTGGGCCGCGCCGACTTCCGCTCCCGGCGCTTCCGCCAGGACACCGACGAGCGCGGCCGCGTCTGGCACCGCTACTACGACATCTTTCCCGACTCGGGGTTCTACCGCGAGGAGGGCCGCGATACCACGTTCGCCACGGTGCCCGATCCCCTCGACGACGCCGCCTTCCTGTATTGGATCCGCACCGTGCCGCTGGAGCAGGGCAAGCGCTACGAGTACCGGCGCTACTTCCGGCCCGACCGCAACCCCGTGATCGTGCAGGTCGTGGGCCACGAGCGCGTGAGCGTCGCGGGCAAGAAGTGGAACGCCATCGTCGTGCGGCCGATGATCCCCAACGGCCGCGGCATCTTTGCCGAGAAGGCCGACGCCCGCATGTGGCTCTCCGACGACGACCGGCGGATCATGCTGGCGCTGCAATCCAACTTCTCGTTCGGCCAGGTCACCTTGAAGCTCAAGGAGTACTCCGCCCCGGAGCACCCATGACCGAGTATCGCGAGGTGGATTTGAGCCGCCTCAAGACCGTCCCGATCGCGCAGCGCTCCAACAAAGTCGACGCCACCCTCCTCGCCCACCCGCCCGGATCGGATCGCAGCTTCGCCGCCTTCTGGACCTCGCTGCCGGACATCCTCGCCGCCAAGGACCTGCGGTTCGTCGTGGACCGGGTCGCGGCCGCGGCGGGAAAGCACGCCGTGGTCGCAATGCTGGGCGGCCACGTGATCAAGGTGGGCTTGGGGCCCCTGCTCATCGCGCTGCTGCGCCGCCGCGTGCTCACGCATGTCGCGATGAACGGCAGCGCGGCGATCCACGACTTCGAGCTCGCCGCCTACGGCGGGACCAGCGAGGACGTGGCCGCGGGGTTGGATGACGGCTCCTTCGGCATGGCGGAGGAAACCGGCCGGGAGATGAACGCGGCGATCACCGCGGGCGCCAAAGCCGGGCACGGCGCGGGCGAGGCCCTCGCGGAATCACTGCGCGGTCGCAAGCCCAGCGCGCTCCCCGGCCGGGACGTCTCCGTGCTCGTGGCGTGCGCCGAATTGGGCGTCCCGGTGACGGTGCACGCCGCGATCGGCGCCGAAATCACGCATCAACATCCCGCCGCCGACGGCGCCGCGCTGGGCGCGACCAGCCACCGCGACTTTCGGCGCCTCGCCGCGGCGCTCCCCGCCCTCGATGGCGGCGGCGTGGTGCTGAACCTGGGGAGCGCGGTCGTCATGCCGGAGGTGTTCCTCAAGGCGCTCACGATCGCGCGCAATCTGAACGGCGGGAAACCCGCGGGATTCACCGCCGTCGATTGCGACATGCAGCGTCACTATCGGCCGCGGGTCAACGTCGTCGAGCGGCCGACGCGCGCCGGCGGCCGCGGCATCATGCTGACCGGGCACCACGAGCTGCTGTTCCCGTTGTTCTGTTGGGCCGTGCTGGAGCGCCTCGATGGCCGCTAGCCGGGCCTGGCTCGTCGCGGTGCTCGCGCTGGCGGCCTGCACGACCCGCCGGCCCGTGGCGCGCCTCACGCCCCGCACCGCGTCGGGCGTGCCCAACCGCATCGAGGCCATGGCGCGCGCAGCCGTCCAGCTGGACGCCGCCGCTGATCCGAAGGCCGACACGCTGTACGCGGGAGAAGCCGTCGTCGTCGGCAACGCGCGCGTGCGGCTCGGCGTGCCGCGCTTCGCCGGGGTGGGTTACGGCGGCCGGGTCACCGTCGCGGGAGTGACGGTGACCTTGGAAGGACGTTTCGCGTGGGTGTTGCTGGACTACCGGTGGTTCAACCTAGCGACCAACCAGGCCGAGGCGGGGCGCGCGACGTTCGTCTTCGAAGAGAAGCCGGACGGCTGGAAGATCATCCACGTCCACTCGAGCCAAGTGCTGCCCTGGGACCGCTAAGCGTCCGCCGGGCGCCCCTTGATCACTTCGCGGAGCTTGTCCGCCGTGCTGGGGCTCACGACGCGCAACACGAGGTAGAAGAGGAAGCCGAGCGCCGCGAGATACAACACCGTCATCACGAGACTCATCAGGCCGCCCAGGAGCCCGAACAGAATCTTCAGACCGATCCAGGCGAGGACCGCGAACAGCGCGAAGCCGAGGACACTGCGCAACATGGTTGCCTCCGGAGTAACCAATTTCGATTCCCGAACCGTACGGCCGCCCGGTGAGTCCGGTTTCGACCGCTGACGTCGCCATCGTCGGCGGCGGCGTGATCGGTGCCGCCTGCGCGCGCGCCGCGGCCGGGCGCGGGCTGCACGTCGTCGTCTTCGAGCCGGGCCCCGATCCCGCCGCCGCGTCCCCCGCCTCCGCCGGCATGCTGGCCGCGCAGATCGAGCCCACGGATGAGCTGCTGCTCGGCCTCGGCGTCCGCTCGCGGGACTATTACGAGGCCCTCGCCGCTGCCCTGAAAGATACCACCGGGATCGACATCGGGTTCTGGCGAGGCGGGATCGCCTCGGTTGCCCTCAAGGAAAGCGAGGTGGACCAGCTGCGGGAGCACGTCGCCCTGCAACGGCAGGCCGGCCTGCGCTGCGACTGGCTCGAGCCCGGCGACGTGCACGAGCGCTGGCCCGGCGCCGCCCCGGAATGCGTTGGGGCCCTCTTCGCTCCCGAGGACGGCGCCGTCGATCCCCAGGCCCTGACCCGCGCCTTGCTGGCGGACGCCCGGCGCCTCGGCGCCGCCCTCGTCCCCACCGCCGTCGACGAGCTGCAGTCCGCCGGCGGGCGCATCACCGGGGTGCGGGCCGGGGGATCCGTCATCACCACCGAGCGGGCCGTGGTCGCCGCCGGCGCCTGGTCCTCCCGCCTCCCGGGCCTCGGCCGCGAGCTCCCCATCGAGCCGGTGCGCGGCCAGATGGCGATGACGCCCTGGCCCGCGGACACGCCGCCCGCAATCCTCTATCATATCGGTCACGGCTACGTGCTGATGCGGGGCAGCGACGCGATCCTCGGCAGCACCATGGAGCACGCGGGATTCGACGCCGCGGTCACCAACGAGGGGCTCGCCCAGATCTTCCGCAGCGCGGTGCGCCTGCTGCCCGCGCTGGCGTCGTTGACCGTGGCCCGGAGCTGGGCGGGCCTGCGGCCGGTCACGCCGGACGGCCGGCCGATCATCGGCCCGGACCCCGACGTCGCCGGTCTCTATTACGCCACCGGCCACGGCCGCAACGGCGTCCTGCTCGCGGCGCTCACCGGGGAGATCATCGGGGACCTGCTCACCAAGGGTGAAACCGATGTAGACCTCGCCCCGTTGAGCCCCACACGGACGTTCACCCCCATCACGGACCAGGACATTCTCAAGCCTGACGTCTGACGTCTGACGTCTGACGACCGATGTACACCACCTGCGCCTTCTGCAACGCCAAGCTCGACGGTGACGGCGGGCCCTCCGGCCTCGGCGTGGGGCGCCGCATCGCGTTCGACGAGTGGAAGGGGCGGCTCTGGGTCATCTGCCCCAAGTGCGCGCGGTGGAACCTGTCCCCCCTCGACGATCGCCTCGAGCGCATCGACACGGTCGCCCGCGCCGCGCGGGACGCGAAGCTCCTCGCCGCGACCGACCACGTCGCCCTGCTGCGGTGGCAGCGTTACGACCTCGTCCGCGTCGGAAAGCCTCCCCGCATCGAGCTCGCCCCCTGGCGCTACGGCGAGCGGCTGAAGGCGCGGCGGCAGGAGCGGCTCAAGTACGTGATCCCCCTGACCGTGGCGGCCGTGGGCCTCGGCATCGCGGCCAACGTCGCCGCCGGGGGGTCCCTGGGCGTCTTCGTCTGGAACCTGCATCGCCTCGGTGAAAGCTTGTACATCACCATCGTGGGCAACCGCAAGGTGAACCTCGCCGAGCCGCCGATCTGCCCGAGCTGCGGCACCTTGCTCGAGCTGCGCGCCAAGCACGTCCAGCACGCACGCGTGGTGCCGGATGCCCACGCCGACATCGCCGTGATCCTGAGCTGCCCGCACTGCCGCAACGAAGCGGCACACCTCACCGGCAGCGACGCGCAGGCGGTGCTGCGGCAGGGGCTCGCGTACCTCAATACCACCCGCGCGGGACGGCGCCGCGCCGCCGACGCGGCGCAGGTCGTGGACCAGGCGGGCGGACCCGACCGGCTGATTCGCGACGTCGCCCGGCGGGAGTTGACGCTGCGCTCGCTCCGGCCGGAGCGGCGGCTGGCGCTGGAGATGGCGGTGGACGAGCAGGCGGAGGTGCAGGAGCTGGAGCGCGAATGGCGGGATGCCGAAGAGTTGGCGGACATCGCCGACGGGACGCTCAGCACCGACGCCACGATCGAAGAGGAGTTGCGGCGGCTGAAGGAGCGAGGCGGCGATCAACCAGACGGTTGAATTTTCCTCTACCCCACCCCATCAGCGGCCACTATCTTCAATTCCGCATGGCCGCCCCGCTCGTTCAGCTCTCCCCACGCGCTGACCGCCCCCCCCAAGGGGACCAGCGCAAACCCTCCTGGCTCAAGGTCAAAGCCCCGGGCGGTCCTAATTACGTCGCCCTCAAGCAGATGATGCGGGGCCTGAAGCTGCATACGGTGTGCGAGGAGGCGCACTGCCCCAACATCGGGGAGTGCTGGGAGCACCACGCCGCCACGTTCATGATCCTCGGCGACGTGTGCACCCGCAACTGCGCCTATTGCGCCGTGGCCCATGGGACGCCTGCCCCCTTGGACCTCGACGAGCCCGCCCGCCTCGCCGACGCGGTGGCCCAAATGGGCTTGAAGCACGTCGTAATCACCAGCGTCGACCGCGACGATCTGCCGCACGGCGGCGCCGAGATCTTCGCCGGCTGCATCGCCGAGATCCGGCGCAGGTTGCCGCAGACGTCGGTCGAGGTGTTGATCCCCGACTTCAAGGGGGACCCCGAGGCGCTGCGTATCGTCGTACAGGCCCGGCCCGACATCCTGAACCACAACCTCGAAACGATCGCGCGGCTGTACCGCATCGCCCGGCCCGGCGGCCGCTATGCGCGCGCACTGGAGCTGCTGCGCGGTGCCAGGGTTCTGGCCCCGGACCTCGTGACGAAATCCGGCTTGATCTGCGGGCTCGGCGAGGAGTGGGACGAGCTGCTCGTCGCGATGCGGGACCTGCGCGCGCAGGGCGTGGAGATCCTCACGCTGGGCCAGTACCTCCGGCCTTCGGCCGAGCACCTGCCGATCGCCCGCTGGTACACGCCGGAGGAGTTCGCGGAGCTGAAGCGGCTGGGCCTGGCGATGGGGTTCCGGCACGTCGAGTCGGGCCCGCTGGTGCGATCGAGCTATCACGCCTGGGAGCAGGCGGCCGCAGCCGCTGCCGCGCGCTGATGGCCACCGCGACCGCGCCGTCCTCGAAAGACCAGGGTCAGGTCGAGCTGCAGCGCCGCATGCTGCGGCAGATGCTCCTCATCCGCCGCTTCGAGGAGAAGGCCGCCGAGGCGTACGCGCTCGGCAAGATCGGCGGGTTCTGCCATCTCTACATCGGCCAGGAAGCAGTCGCCGTGGGGTCGCTCAACGCGCTCCGCGATGACGATTATGTCATCTGCTCCTACCGTGAGCACGGCCAGGCCCTGGTCCGCGGGATTCCCGCGACCGCGGTGATGGCCGAGCTGTACGGCAAGGCGACGGGCTGCTCACGCGGCAAGGGCGGCTCGATGCACCTCTTCGACGCGGAAAAGCGGTTCATGGGCGGGCACGGGATCGTGGGCGGCCACATCCCGCTCGCCGCGGGGCTCGGCTTCGCGATCAAGTACCGCGACGGCGACCAAGTGTGCCTCTGCTTCTTCGGCGAGGCCGCCGTGAACATCGGCGCCTTCCACGAAGCGCTGAACATGGCCTCCGTCTGGAAGCTCCCCGTCGTCTTCTGTTGCGAGAACAACCGCTACGGCATGGGCACCGCGTTCGAGCGCGTCGCCGCGGTCACCGACGTGGTCGAGCACGCCTGCAGCTACGACCTCGCGGCCGAGCTCGTCAACGGCATGGACGCCCTCGCCGTGTACGAGGCGACCACGCGCGCCGTCGAGCGGGCCCGCAAGGGCGGCCACCCCACGCTCCTGGAGGTGCGCACCTACAGGTTCATGGGGCACTCGATGTCGGATCCCCTCCACGGCGTGTACCGCACCAAGGAGGAAGTCGAGGAGCAGAAACAGCGGGACCCGATCACCCAGCTCGCCCACCGGCTCATGGGGGACGGCGGGCTCGATCAGGCCGGGGTCGACGCGCTGGATGCCGAAGTGCGGGCGGAAGTCGAGGCGGCGGTGCAGTTCGCCGACCAGAGCCCCGACCCCGAGCCGGACCAGCTGCTGGCCGACGTGCTCGCGGAGTGACGCGATGCCGGTGCTGACGTACCGCGACGCCCTGAATCAGGCCTTGCGCGAGGAGATGCAGCGCGACGCCGACGTGTTCCTGATGGGCGAGGAAGTCGGCGTGTACCAGGGCGCGTACAAGGTGAGCCGCGGGCTGCTCGAGGAGTTCGGCCCCAAGCGCGTGGTGGACACGCCGATCGCCGAGCTGGGCTTCGCCGGGATCGGGGTCGGCGCCGCGATGGCGGGACTGCGGCCCGTGATCGAGTTCATGACCTGGAACTTCGCGGTGCTCGCCCTCGACCAGATCGTCAACTCCGCCGCCAAGATGCTGTACATGTCGGGCGGCCAGCTCAAGATGCCGATCGTGTTCCGCGGGCCCAACGGGGCCGCCTTGCAGCTCGGCTCGCAGCATTCCCAGGCCTGGGAGTCGTGGCTCGCCCACATCCCCGGGCTCAAGGTGGTCGCGCCGGCCACGCCCGCGGACGCCAAGGGCCTGCTCAAGGCGGCGATCCGCGACGACAACCCGGTCATCGTCCTCGAAGGGGAAATGCTCTACAACACCAAGGGCGACGTCCCCGAGGGCGAGCACGTCGTACCGATCGGCCGGGCAGAGGTGAAGCGCGAGGGCACGGACGTCACGGTGATCTGCCACTCCAAGACCGTTACCGTCGCGCTCAAGGCGGCGGAGCAGCTCCAGGAGCAGAACGTGTCCGCCGAGGTCCTCGATCTCCGCTCCCTGCGCCCCATGGACGAACCGGCGATCCTCGCCTCGATCGCGAAGACCAACCGCGCCGTGGTCGTCGAGGAAGGCTGGCCGCACTGCGGCGTGGGCGCCCAGGTCGTGGACATCATCCAGCGGGACGCCTTCGACCAGCTCGACGCCCCGGTGCAACGCGTCACCCAGGCGGACACGCCGATGCCCTACAACAAGCACCTGGAGCGCGCCGCGAAAGCCAGCCCCGAGAGGGTCGTGGCGGCCGCGCGCCGGGTCCTCTACCTCGACTGACGATGGCGACCACCGTCCACATGGAGGCACTCTCGCCCACGATGGAGGAAGGGCGCCTCGTCAAATGGACGAAGAAGGAAGGCGACCCGGTGAAGACCGGGGAGACGCTGGCCGAGGTGGAGACCGATAAGGCGGTGATGGAGCTGGTCGCCCGGGCCGACGGCAACCTCGTGAAGGTCCTGGTCCCCGAGGGGAAGACGGTGCCGGTGGGGGATGTGGTGGCGTACATCGGGGCGCCGGGAGAGAAGGTCGGCGAGGCGAGCGCCGCCCCTGCGGGAACGGGGAAGGGGGAAGGGGGAAGGGGCCTCCCCGCTCCCCCACCGACTCCGACGCCGGCTCCGGCAGCGACCGTCTCCGACGAGCGCGTCAAGGCGTCGCCGCTGGCCAAGCGCATCGCGCGGGAGACCGGTGTGGACCTGAAGCTCCTGTCGGGGAGCGGCCCGGGAGGCCGAGTCGTCAAACGCGATCTGGAAGGCGCGCCGGCCGCGCCGCCAGCACCTCTCCCCCATCCCCCATCCCCCATCCCCGTTGCGGCGCGGAGCGGGGCCGCGTTCGAGGACGTCCCCCTCACCCAGATCCGCAAGACGATCGCCCGCCGCCTCGTGACCTCGCTCGGCCCGATCCCCCACTTCTTCCTCACGACCGAAGTGGACATGGAGCGGGCGGCCGAGGCCCGCGCCGCGCTGAACAAGGACCTCGGCGACCAGGGCAAGGTGTCGTTCAACGACATCATCGTGAAGGCGACCGCCCTCGCGCTGGTGCGCCACCGCGCCTGCAACGCGTGGTTCCAGGAGGACCACATCCGCTACTGGAACGAAGTCCACCTGGGGATGGCGGTCGCCGTCGAGGATGGGCTCATCACGCCGGTCATCCGGAACGCCGACCAGAAAACCATGTCCCAGATCAGCGCGGAGGCGCGCGCCCTCGCCGACAAGGCGCGACGCCGCCAGCTCAAGCCGGACGAGTACACGGGGGCGACGTTCAGCGTCTCGAACCTCGGGATGTTCGACATCGACCAGTTCACCGCCGTGATCAATCCCCCCGAGGCCGGGATCCTCGCCGTGGGAACCGTGGTGGAGAAGCCCGTCGTTCTCGAAGGGCAGGTCGTGCCCCGCAAACGCCTGCGGCTCACGATGAGCTGCGATCACCGGGTCATCGACGGCGCCACGGGAGCGGCGTTCCTGAAGACGCTCAAACAGATGCTCGAGAATCCCCTCGCCATGGTGCTCTAAGAGGATTTCGTGGCCACTTCCTTCGACGTCATCATCCTCGGCGGCGGCCCCGCGGGCTACGTCGCCGCCATCCGCGCCGCCCAGCTCGGGCTCGCCACCGCGATCGTCGAGAAGGAAAAGCTCGGCGGCGTGTGCGTGAACATCGGCTGCATCCCGACCAAGGCCCTGCTCCACTCGGCGTACATCGCCCGGTTGCTGAAGGAGGCGAAGGAGTTTGGTGTCGAGGTCGGCAGCGTCAAGACCGACTACGGCGTCGCGATGAAGCGCTCCCGCCAGGTGAGCGACCAGAACTCCCGCGGCGTCGAGTTCCTGATGAAGAAAAACAAGGTCACGGTGGTCAAAGGATCCGGGGTGCTGCAGCCGGGGAAGAAGGTCAAGGTCGGCGGTGACGTGTACGAGGCGAAGAAGGGCATCATCATCGCCACCGGATCGCGCGTCAAAGGCATCCCGCAGATCGGCCTGGAGATCAACAAGAGCACCGTGATCTCCTCGGACGAAGCGCTGTTCCTCGAGAAGACCCCGGCCTCGCTCGCGGTGATCGGCGCGGGGGCGGTGGGGATGGAGTTCGCCGACATCTTCAACGCCTTCGGCGCCAAGGTGACGCTGATCGAGGCGCTGCCGCGGATCCTGCCGCTCGAGGACGTGGAAGCCTCGGACACCCTCGTCAAGAGCTACAAGAAGCGGGGCATCGAGGTGATCGCGGGCGCCAAGGTCACCAAGGCGAACGTCGGCAAGGACAAGGTGGCGCTGGACGTCGAGGCCGGCGGCGCCAAGCAGACCGTCGAGGCGGCGGTGGTGCTGATGGCGGCGGGGCGGGCGGTGAACACCGAGAACATCGGACTCAACGAGTGCGGCATCCAGCTCACCGACCGCGGCTTCATTAAGGTGGACCAGCGCCTGCAGACCTCGACGGCCGGCTACTACGCCATCGGCGACGTCGCGGGCCCGCCGATGCTCGCGCACAAGGGCAGCCGCGAGGGGGTCGTGGTCGCGGAGCTGCTCGCGGGCCACAAGCCGCATCCCATCCGTTACGACAACGTGCCCAGCGTCACGTACTGCCACCCCGAAGTGGCGAGCATCGGGCTCACCGAGGAGCAGTGCAAGGAGCGCAAGCTCGACTATGTGGCCGGGAAGTTCCCCTTCTCCGCCAACGGGCGGGCGCGGGGCACCGGCGAGACCGAAGGGCTGGTCAAGATCCTGCGCGACAAGAAGTACGGCGAGATCCTCGGCGCGCACATCATCGGCGCCCACGCCTCCGAAATGATTCACGAGCTCGCCGTGGCGCGCGAGAACGAGTACACCGTCGAAGAGATTGATCTCGCGATTCACGCCCACCCGACGATGTCCGAGGCGGTGGCGGAGGCCGCGCTCGACTCGCTCGGGCGCGTGATCCACATGTGACCGCGCCGGCTCCCCAGAAAGACCCCCTCGCGATCGGGCTGGGCGCCCTCGCCACCGGCGCGGGGCTCGGCGGGGGCGTCGCCACCCTGGCGCAGATCTTCGTCGAGCTGCTGCAGACGCGTCTGGAGCCCGCGGACTACCAACGCGTCGCGGGCGACCCGCTCCTGGCTGGGCTGCTCGCCGGCATCGTGGTCGCGGCGCTGTTCGCCTGGCGGCGCAGCACTCCCCTCGAGAACCTGTGGCAGAGCGGCGTGATCGGCGTGCTCGCAGCGGTGGGCGCGCTCCTCATCGGCTTTCTCGCCGCCGTCGCCGATCGGTTCCTGGGGCTGGCGGGCATGATCGGCTGGGGCCTGCTGAGCGTCGCGTGCGGAGTCTGGGGGAGCCGCTGGGCGGTGCGCGCGGCGACCGAGGGAATCCAGGAAACGGAGAGCGCGCCGTGAGCGACCGCGTGCTCGAGGTGATTCAGGCCGGGCGCGTGCCGTATGGCGAGGCGCTGGAGTGGCAGCGCCGGCTCGCGCAGGATCGCCTCGCCGGCCGTCTCCCGCACGACGTGCTGCTGCTCCTCGAGCATCCCCCCGTCATCACGCTGGGCCGGAACAGCCAGGCGGAGCACGTGCTGTCGGCGGACGACGGCGTCGAGGTGTTCGAGATCGAGCGCGGCGGCGACGTCACCTACCACGGCCCGGGCCAGCTCGTCGGCTATCCCATCCTCGACCTCACGAGCTACCGGCAGGACCTGCACTGGTACCTGCGGACGCTGGAGCAGGCGCTGATCGACGCGCTGGCCCGGCTCGGGGTCCCCGCCGAGCGCAAGCCCGGCTATACGGGGGTGTGGACGGCGCAAGGCGAGCGCAAGATCGCCAGCATCGGCGTGCACGTGAAGCAGTGGGTGACGTGGCACGGGTTTGCCCTCAACGTGACGACGGACCTCGCCGCCTTCGGCCGCATCGTGCCATGCGGCATCACGGGCGTGGAGATGACGTCGATCGAAAAAGAAAGGGGAAGGGGGAAGGGGGAAGGGGCACTCTGGGATGAGGCGGTCGCGGCGGTGATACAGGGCTTCGAGGCGGCGTTCGAGGTGGTGGCAAGAGCGTCGTCGACGGTCTCGTGACGGAGCGCGTCCCACCCGGTCAGGTGGTCACCAAGAAGTGGCCCGTGCTGCACTACGGCAACGTTCCTCGCGTCGACACCGCGACGTGGACGTTCGAGGTCTCGGGCCTCGTCGAGCGCCCCTTCGCGATCACCTACGACGACCTGCTGGCGCTGCCGCGCAAGACGGTGGCCTGCGATATCCACTGCGTCACGACGTGGAGCCGGCTCGACAACACCTTCGAGGGCGTGGCGGTGCAGCTGCTGCTGGAACGGGCGGGAGTGAAGCCCGACGCGCGGTTCTGCCTGGTGCTCGCCGAGCAGGGGTTCACGACCAATCTGCCGCTCGCCGATCTCGACCGGCCGGACAATCTCATCGCGCTCCGGTGGGGCGGCGAGTGGCTGAGCCCCGAGCACGGCTGGCCGGCGCGGCTCCTCGTGCCGCACCTCTACTTCTGGAAGAGCGCCAAGTGGGTCCGGGGCTTCGAGCTGCTGGCGGAGGACATGCCGGGCTTCTGGGAGCAGAACGGGTATCACATGCGCGGCGATCCGTGGACCGAAGAGCGGTACGGCGGCCGGGGGCTCACGCAGCATGAGATCAACAAGCTAAGAAATCGTAGTAAGAAAAACGTATAGAAAAAGACGTTGAGGGACTACGTGGAGAGACGTCGTTTCTCTACGAATCCCCTCTACGCATTTTCTCCACGGTTCTCCTCAACGTCTTTCTATCCCAAAGAGTTCATAGAATCTGCTGAAGACCCTGATCCCGTCCCACAGCTGCTCGACGTCCAACTTCTCGTCGGGCGCGTGGAGCCGGTCGTCCGGGAGGCCGATCCCCGTGAGCAGGATCGGCGCCCCCCCTTTAGCAAGCGCCGGCACGACCGGAATCGAGCCGCCCGCGCGGGCCGGGACCGTGCCCCGCCCCACCGTCTCCTTGAACGCCTGATCGAGCAGGCCAAAGACCGGGTGGCCGAGCTTGATCTGCGCCGGGTCCGACCCGTGCAGGAACCGCACGCGGGCGTCCACGTACCGGGGCGCGAGCTTCTTGACCGCCGCCGCCAGCTGCTTCTGCACCGTCGTCAGCTTCTGTGCCGGCACGAGCCGCAGGCTCACCTTGGCCGTGGCCTCGGCGGGAATCACGGTCTTGGCACCGGTGCCCGCGAAGCCGCCGGTGATGCCGTGGATCTCGAACGTGGGCAGGGCCCACAGGCGCTCGAGCACCGGGGCGCCCTTGAGCCCCGTCAGCGCCCGGGCCTGCACGCGCCGCTTCAGGAAATCGGCTTCCTTGAACGGCAATTTCCGCCACGCGGCGCGCTCGGCGCGGGTCGGTGGTCGCACCGGTGCGTACAGCCCCGGCACGTGAATCTTGCCGTCGGCCGTCTTGAGGCGGCCCAGCAGGCGGCACAGCTCTTCGTGCGCGTTCGGCGCCGCGCCGCCGTACTCCCCGGAGTGCAGGTCGGACTTGGCGGTGCGCACGGTGATCTCGGCGTAGCAGATGCCGCGCAGCGTCGTGTACACGGCCGGCCAGCCCGGGGCGATGTACGCCATGTCGGCGACGAGCACGGCATCGGCCCGCAGGCGCTGCGGCTCGCGCGCCAGCACATCGAACAGCACTTTGCTGCCGAACTCTTCTTCGCCCTCGATGAGGAAGCGGAAGTTGACCGGCGGGCGCCCGCCCTCGGCGATCGCCTTGAGGAGGCAGAACACCTGGCCCTTGTCGTCGGCGGCGCCGCGCGCATAGATGCGGCCATCGCGCAGCGCGGGCGCGAACGGCGGCGTCGTCCATTCGTCCAGCGGGTCGGGCGGCTGGACGTCATAATGGCCGTAGAGAAGCAGGGTCGGCGCGCCGGGCACTTCGGGCCCCCGACCCCACACGACGGGATGCGTGTCGCTGCCCAGGAACTGGATGTCGTGCGCCCCGAGCCCACGCAGCTCGTCGGCGACCCACTCCGCCGCGCGCCGGCAGTCCGCGTCGTGCGCGGGAAGGGTCGAGACGGACGGGATGCGGAGAAACGCCGAAAGCTCCGCGAGCAGGCGCTCGTGATTCATGGCGCGCACAATCTAGACGCGGCAACCTCGGCTAGCCAGCGATGCGGCCGGGGGTAGATTAGCGCCATGCGGACCACCGCGTCCTACGATCTGTTTCCGGACGCACCCAGCGAGCGGGCGATGGCGCGCGCGCGCTGGCTCGCGCGCGAGGGCCGCGTCGCCGACGCCGAGGCCGCCTACAAGGACGTCCTCGCCACTCATCCCGATTTGAAACCCTGCTGGGCCGAGTACTTCGATCTGCTGCGCCGCAGTGGTCGTCGCGACGAGGCGCTGCAGCTCTCCGCCCGCGCGCTCGCGCAGTTCGGCGCGACTGGGTTCGCGCTCGCCCTCGAGGGCGCGGCGCTCATTGAGCTGGAGCGCGTCCCGGAAGCCCTGGCGTCGCTGGAGCGCGCGGCGGACGCCGATCCCGACCTGGCGCTCGTGTGGCACGAGCTCGGGGTCGCGGCCTGGAAACTCGGCGACGGCAATCGCGCCCTCCTCGCGCTGGACCGCGCGTTCGCGCTCGAGCCGCACACCGAGACGCTGCGCCTGCGCGGCCGCATCCTCCGCCACGCGGGCCGCTACCCGGCGGCGGAGGTCGCGTTCGAGGGCGCCGCGCAGGCCGCCGAGCATCCCGAGCAGCGCGAGGAAGCCGAGCGCGAGATCCTCGCCACGCGGCGCTACGCCTTCTATGCGCCCCGGCGACCCGACCAGCTCACCCCCGGCGAGCAGTGGTTCGCCCTGACCGGCGTCGCCGTGCTCGCCCCGGACCCCGGCCCGGTGGCGCCGAGCGACGACACCCTCGTGGCCACGTTGCTCGAAGTGGCCGGCGACCGCGGCTGGCGGTTCGGGCAGATCGTGGTGGTGGGCCCCAGCCTGCCCGTCTGGAATCGCCTGGCCGAGTCATGGGACGCGCCGCTCGTGGGCCGGCCGGGGGAGGGGCTCGACCCCGGCACCGCCCCGCTCGTGGTCGCCCCACGCCCGCTCCCCGCCGACGCCGCCTGGCAGCACGCGGTACGGGCCGTGGAGGAGCACCAGAGCGGCCTCGTCTTCGTGCTGGAGCACCCGGCGGAGCTGCCGGCGACGCCCCCCCCCCAGGCCGACGTCGTCGGCGTGCTCACCGATGCCGGCCAGCGCCGCGAGCGGATGCCGAACCCCGTGCAGGCGATGACCGAAGTCCAGCACCCGGCGGCGCGCTGTGCCGGCCGGCGGCTGCATCCCGTCTGATTCCCGGAGGCCGTTTGTGACCGCATCCGCCCGTGCCCCGATGTCGGGCAAGGCCATCGCCCATAGCCAGTTCGACCGCGCCGCCAACCTGATCAACCTCGAGAGCTACCTCCGGCGCATCCTGCTCGCCCCGTTCCGCGAAGTGCAGGTGGAGGTGCCGGTGCGGATGGACGACGGCCACATCGAGGTGTTCACCGGCTATCGCATCCAGCACAACGGCGCGCGGGGACCGTGCAAGGGCGGCATCCGCTACCACCCGGAGGCCGACCACGACGAGGTGTTGGGACTGGCCACCATCATGACGTGGAAGACGGCGCTCATGGACATTCCCTTCGGCGGGGCCAAAGGCGGCGTCCAGGTAGATCCCAAGCTGCTGTCGCAACTCGAGCTGGAGCGGTTGACCCGGCGCTTCACGCAGCGCATCGCGATCGTCCTGGGGCCGTACCGGGACATCCCGGCGCCGGACGTGAACACCAACGCGCAGGTGATGGCCTGGATCCTGGACGAGTACTCCAACCGCCAGGGCTATACGCCCGCCGTGGTCACCGGGAAGCCGCTGTCGCTGGGGGGGTCGCTGGGCCGCGAGGAAGCGACGGGCCGCGGCGTGATGTACGTGATGGCCGAGTACGCCCGGGACTTCGGCATCCCGCTCAAGGGAAGCCGCGTCGTGATCCAGGGGTTCGGCAACGTCGGCGGCAACTTGGCGCGCCTGCTCGACGCTGAAGCGGGCGCCAAAGTGATCGCGGTCAGCGACGTGGAGGGCGGCATCGTGAACGAGAAGGGCCTCGACGTCCCCGGCCTGCTGGCGCACGCCGCACAGAAGAAGAAGGTCTCCGAGTGGCCGGGCGGTCGCGCGATCACGAACGACGAGCTGTGGGAGGTCCCGTGCGATTGGCTGGTGCCGGCCGCGCTAGGCGGGGTGATCACCCGGGAGAAGAACGCGCGGGCAATCGACTGCAAAGTGGTGGTCGAGGGCGCCAACGAGCCGACGACGCCCACCGCGGACCTGATCCTCGAAGAGCGGGGCATCCCCGTGATCCCGGACTTTCTCGCGAACGCCGGCGGCGTGACGGTGAGCTATTACGAGTGGGCGCAGAACCTGCAGCAGTACCGCTGGACGCACGAGCAGGTGAACAAGGAGCTCAAGGCTACGATCACCAAGGCCTACACGGCGGTGCGCGACCTGGCGAAGCAGAAGGTGGTGACGTTCCGGACGGCGGCCTACGCGATCGCCCTGCAACGGGTGGCGGAGGCGGAGCGGCTCAGGGGGAATTAGGTCGGACTGGCGGACGGGCGGACGGGCGGACGATTCCCTTGCTCTGCCTTGCGACTCACGGTGGCGTAGAGGCCCCACGTCAGCTTGCCCGCTTTCGTCCGCACACCCTCGAGTTGCTCCGCATCACCCCGGGCCAGGAGTCCAAGATCTCGCGCGAGCAAGATGGCGTAGGACAGCTCGGAGAGTGACCCGAGGGCGATATCTAAGAAGCGCCTGAGCTCAGCGCTGCCCCGCTTCGCAGCCCCCTCGGCAATGTTGGCGGCGACGGAGAACGCTGCCCTGCGCATCTGGGAGGTCAATCCGTAGCGCTCCTCGGTTGGGAACGCTCTCGTCACCTGGTACACGGCCATCGCAAGTTCGTGGCTCGCCTTCCAGGCCGTGAATCTCTCGTAGGGCATCATGCATGCAGACTATGCAATCAGGCGACACGCACCTAACCGAACCGACGCCGGTGTGATCGGAAAAACGCGAGTGGAGGCTTGCGTCCGCCAGGCCGCCAGTCCGCCCGTCCGGCCTAATCCGCGGGAAGGCCCGGCCGCGAGTACAGCGCTCGGTAGGGATCGTGGTCCTGCTGGGTGAAGACGCGGATCTGAATGGCGCGGATCGTCTCGGCGAGGTCCGCGTTGTTCTGCAGGTAGATCTCGTCGAACAGGTTCAGATCCATCCGGTACAAGCGCTGCGCGATGACGACCGCGTTGTTGAGGGTGCCCTGCGCGAGCCAGCGCCAGTCGTACGTCTCGAGGGACTGCCCCACCGGCCCCTTCAGCTGGTCGCGCGCCCAGCCGAAGAGCACCGTCCGCGCGCGCCCCAGCTCCGCCGCCCCCAGGGGCTCCGCATACGCCGAGTCCAGTCGGCGCGCTAGCTCGGCATAGAACTGGTCGAGCGTGCGCTCGTCCCGCCAGCGCGCCACCGCGCGGCGCGCGTCCAGCGTATCCCCGCGGGCGCGGAAGAAGCGCTCGGCGCCCCGGTACCCCACGAAACTCGCGAAACTCTCGTTGAACGGCGTCTGGCTCGCGATGTACAGGGTATTGTGCGCCAGCTCGTGCAGCACCGTCGCCACCAGCTCCATCGTGTCGCGCTCGACCGCCGTCGAGAACAACGGGTCGCTGAAGTATCCGAGGGTCGAGAACGCTGCCGAGGGCCGCAGGTACGTATCGTAGCCCTCGTCGCCGAGCGCCGCGGCATCGCGGCGGGCTCGCGCGAAATCGAAGAACCCCTTGTAGGGCACGACCCCCACGATGGGAAACCGCCAGGTGTATTGCCGCAGCTTGTCCTTGCGACTCGCCGAGAGGACCAGGAGCAGCGTGTCCCGCCCGACGTTTACGTACGTCGTGTAGGTCTGCCCCGCCGCGAGGTGGAGCGAGTCGATGGCGAACGTGCGCGCGGCCAGCACCAGGCGCAGGCGCTGTTTCAGCGCGTCGGGCACGGCCGGGTCGGCCAGCAGCTTCGCGATCGGCCGGCGGCGCCACAGGATGCGCGCCTCCTCCACTCCCGCCCGCGCCACGTACCGCGCGTCGGCGCTGAAGGCCAGCGCCAGCCCCACGACCACGACCACGCCGAGCGCGGCCCCGGCCAACACGCGCCGGAGGATCCGGCCCCACGCCGGGCGGCGCCGCTCGGTCAGGTTGTCCATCGCAACCCGACGCGGTGCGTCGCGCCTCCCAGCAGGTCAAACGCCTGATACGCGTAGTCGAGGTGCACGTGGCCGAGCTCCAGACCGCCGCCCACCGAGAACCGCGAGGCGTCGCTCGTCGGCGACCGCGTCACGTACCCCACCCGCCCCACCAGCCCCACGCTGCCGGTCACGATTCCCCCTTCCAGGCCCTGCACGAGCAGCGCCTTCTCCCCGGCCGGCCACTGGGCCTCGAGGGTGGCCAGGAGCCGGAACGTGCCCTGCGGGTCCGTAATTCATCGTCACGCCGACGCGTGTGCGGCGCGGCATGCGCGCGCCCCCCCCGTCGCCGTAGTCGCCTCCCAGATTCTGCACGCTGGCGCCCAGGGCGAAGATATCGAATATCGCCACGGCCACGCCGACGTCCCCGGCCCAGGCGTCCACCGCGTAGCCACCGATCTGCTGGCGCGCGTACTTCGCCGACACGCCGCCGGCGATCAGCCCATGGCGGTACACGATCGCCGCGACGCCGAGGAGGTCCGCCGCCGTGAAGGTAGCGCCGGTGGCAATGCCGCGGCGGCCGCCGCTCGCCGGATCGGGGACGATGACGGGCTCGCTGCCGTAGTCCAGCGTCTGCGCGCCGACGCCCCACGTGAAGCGGCCGAGGCGCATGCCGAGGGCGGCGGTGGTGACGCTCGTGCCGGCGAGGTAGGGCTCGTACGAGCCCTCGAGGGCGAGGTGGCGGATCGGGGCGAGGCCTGCGGGGTTCGCGAACACGGCGCCCGCGTCGCCCACGAGCGCGACGCCGGCGCCGCCCAACCCCGCCGAGCGCGTCGAGCCCGGAAGGGCGGCGAGCGCGCTCCCCTCAGACTGGCCAGCCAGCCCGACAGGCGCCCAGGCGTTCAGCAGCACGATGATACCCACGACCGCCTGACCGCCCGACCGCCTGACCGCCCAGGCCCTCACTTCACCGTATCCGGATTATGGTGAGGCGCGGCACGATGTTGGCAGGCAGGTAGTTCCCCGCAGCGTCCCCGAATTGCAGCTGGAAGGCGGCGGCGAGGGGCGCTTGCAAGGCGCGGTGATACACTCCGGACCCGGCGCGCAGCGTGCCGGCCACGTTCGTCAGGTCGCCGGCGCTCGCCGTCGGCACGAGCGGGAACGGCTTCGGGAAGTTTGCCGGATCCGAACCGTGGAGACTCCCGTACGTCGTCCGGAAATTCCACGACGAGTACGTGAGCTCGGTATCCGGCGTGAAGCCCGGCAGGTCCGAGACATAGTTGGCCAGGGCCCAGCGCGCGACTAGTGTGTCGAAGCCCACACCGGTCTGGTGCGTCACGTTATCCGCCCCGGTGCGCGTCGAGTCCTCGAGCTTGCGGGTAAACGCCACCGTCGCGGCGAACGAGGTATCGGCGCGGAACCGATCGGTGATGTACCGCACGAACAGCCACATCGCGCCCCGCTCGGCGAGGGTGCCGATGCCGGCGTTGGCCAACAGATAGTGACTCCCCGTCGCGTCCAGATACTGGTAGGCGTTGTACAGGTCGCCGATGACGAAGCGCGTGAACGTCGCCGAATCGGCGGCGGTGCCGGGCAGGTAGCTCCGCCCCCCCAGCTCCTCGGCGAAGTGGGACATCCCTTCGTTCAGCCACAACACCTCCGCCTGCCCTCCCGCCCCCGCTACCAGCACGTGCCGGTTAAAGCTGATCATGTGCTGGAACTCGTGCACGAACGTGACGGGCGCGAGCCGTTTCACCTGCGTGCGCGTGTGCGAGCAGCTCAGCGTCCCCGCCGAATCGGCGACGAGCGAGTAGAAGATCTCCCCGTGGTTCACGCGGTTGTCGCGGGCGAACTGCGGATCGATGTCGGCCGCGAAGAAGAACCCGGCCACGAACCCCGAGCTGCCACACTGCGATGCCGAGACGAGCTGGTTCACCGCGTTCGTCATCAGCACGATCACCACGGTGTTGTTGTCGATGTCCGACTCGCGGCCGAACGCCGTCGTGTCCAGCGGATAGAGCCGATTATTGAACGTCGCGGCCAGCGTGTCGAAGTCCGCCTGGACCAGGCCGTTCGCCGTCGGCGCCAGGTTGTCCACGTACAGGGCGATGTGGCCTTGCACCACCTTTGCCGTCGCGGTGACCGTCTTGAAGGACGAGCAGTCAAGCTTGGCGCACAAACTGAACGTCCGCGAGCTGCCTACCGTTGGCGGCCCGGCCTGCAGCAGCGCGGACGGCGGGGCGGCGCCGGCCCCTGTCTGCGACGCGAACCCGTACCACCGCAACCGCTCCCCCTGCCGCAGAAAGTCGTGGAACTGCTGAGCGGGAGATTGGGTCGCGAGCGAAGCCATCAGCGCCGCGACCGGCGTGTGGACGGTATCACCCACCAGCAGGAAACTCGACGACACGCCGGGCGAGCCGGCCGCGGACTGCGGGACGAGCAGATACTCGGCGGAGTCGATCGGCGAGCTGTTGGCGGGGAAGATCACGCACCCCGAGTCACGGATGGGATCCACCGAGACGAACGAGTCGACCGCCAACGACACCGCGAAGCCCCGACCCCCCGTGCACGCCGGCAAGGGCACCGGCTTGGGGGGCGACGTCCCGTCGCTACACGCCACCGCCGCTGCGAGCAGCAGCGACGATCTCCCCACCCACCTCAGGCTTGCTCGCAACATGCAGTCCCTCCGTCACTTCGCCCGCCCGCACCAACGCCCGCCGGAGGCAGATGGGGCCAACCAGTTCATGTACACCAATCATCGCGACAAGCAGCGCTTCCAGCGAGACCCCCCATTCGGGGAAAGCCCGGCGCGCGGCGGCGGCCAGGCTCAGGGCGACGCCTCCCTGAGAGATAAGCCCCAACCACCCGTCGCGGGCTATGGCGGGCGTCACATTCCCCCCTCGCCCTGCCTCCGTCCACCGCAGACCGTAGCGCAGGCCCCACACGCGCAGCCCCACCAGCAGGACGACCCACCACAACCCCACCTCCTGCAGCGCTGCAACCTGCAACCCGGCGCCCGTGAGACCGAACAGAATGACATACACGGGCAGTGAGTGCTGGCGCAGTGAGCGCACGAGCTCGTCCCCTTCACTCCGGAACACGTTCGCCACCACTACGCCGGCCGTGACGGCGATGAGCACCGTCTCGAGATCGAGGGCCCGAGCGGTCTCGGCGGCGAGGAACGCCAGGGCGACGAGGAAGATCACCGTCCCACGGCCAACGAGGCGCAGGTACCGTGCCACACCGAGCCCCAGCAGCGCGCCCGCGCCCACCGAGCCGCCCAGCCGCAGCACCAGCGTCCCCGCGACACGGGCGTTCACGGTGCCCGGAGATCCGACCGCGTGTCCAACCGCGAAGACCAGGCTGAGGAGCGCGATCACCACGACGTCCTTGGTGACCGTGACCGCCAGCAGCGTGCGCGCGAGGGGGCCGCGCGCGCCGACCTCCTCCACGACGGCCATGGTGAGCGCGGGCGACGAGGCCGCGGCCACCGCGCCGAGGACCAGCGCCACGGCGATCGCGTCGCGGAACGGCTGATGCACCGTGATGGGGAACCACGGGCTGACGCTGAGGGTGACGAGGGCGACAAAGAGGAACGGGACGACGACCGTGCCGGCGATCGCCCGGAGCAGCGGCGCCCGAACGGACGCGGGGCGCAGCGTCTCGAGGCGCAGCTCGGTGCCGACCGCGAACGCGATCAGCGCGACCGCCGCGCCGGCGAGAAAGTCGAGGGCCCGCACCTCGTCCGCGCGCACCAGCCCGAGCCACGCCGGCCCCACGCAGAATCCCACCAGCAGGTACGCCGTGACGCGCGGCAGCCGCGCCCGCGCGGCGAGGCCGCCGCCCAGGTACGCGGCGAGCAGGAGGAAGCCCAGCGCCAGCGTCGCGCGCGCCTCGACCGGACCGGCCGCGGTGAGCCGGTGGAACAGAGCCATCATCAGCCCGAGCGCGGCGAAACTCGTGACCCAGCGCATTGGGGGGCAGGAAATCTCGATGGCCGAAGCGGTTTTGACAACGCGCGGGCGCGCCGGTAATCTTGCTCCGATGGCGTTCGCGCATCTCCATACCCACAGCGAGTTCTCCCTCCTCGACGGCGCCAACCGGATCCCCGACCTGGTCGACCGGGTCCAGTCGTTGGGCATGGACTCGCTCGCCATCACGGACCACGGCAACCTGCACTGTGCCTGGACCTTCTACGAGGAAGCCAAGGCCCGGAAGATCCGCCCGATCCTCGGCTTCGAGGCCTACCTCGCGTTCGGCAGCCGCCACGCCCGGGAGAAGCCCGTCGACGCGCCGGGCGTGTACTCGCACCTCGTCCTCCTCGCCACCAACCGCACCGGCTACCAGAACCTGATCAAGCTGTCCTCGATCGGGTTCCTCGAAGGGTTCTACCGGCGCCCGCGCATCGACCGCGAGGTCCTGGAGCGCCACCGCGAGGGTCTCGCCTGTCTCGCCGCCTGCCTCTCGGGCGAGATCGCGCTGTACCTGCGGCAGGGGAGCTACGAAGCGGCAGCGGCGAGCGCCCGCTGGTTCGCCACGACCTTCCCCGGGGCGTTCTGGCTGGAGGTGCAGGACCACGGCATCCCCGAGGAGCAGGTCGTCCGCGAGGGCATGTTCCGGCTCGCCGCGGATCTGGGACTCCCCGTGGTGGCGACCAACGACGCCCACTACCTGCTGCGCGAGGACGCCGAAGCCCACGACGTGCTGCTCGCCATCGGCACCGGCAAGGACCTGGACGACCCCAAGCGGTTCCGCTTCTACGGCCAGGAGAGTTACGTCAAGTCGGAGAAGGAGATGCGGGCGCTGTTCAAGGACCACCCCGAGGTCCTGGCGGAGACCGCGCGCGTCGCCGAGCGCTGCGAATTCGACTTCGAAAAGCGCTACTTCCTTCCTCAGTATCCTCGGCCGCCGGAGTTCGCGAGCGACAGCGAGCTGCTCGTCCACCTGGCCCGCCAGGGCTCCCGCGAGCGGTTCGGCGATCCCCTGCCCCCCGAGGTCGCGCAGCGCCTCGACTACGAGCTGGACGTCATCAACCGCACCGGGTACGCCGGCTACTTCCTTATTGTGTACGACCTGGTGAAGGCGGCCCGGGACCGCGGCATCCCCGTGGGACCGGGACGCGGCTCCGCCGCCGGCTCCCTCGTCGCCTATGCCCTCGGCATCACCAAGATCGACCCGCTGCGCTTCGACCTGCTGTTCGAGCGGTTCCTGAATCCCGAGCGCATCTCGATGCCGGACATCGATCTCGATTTCTGCTTCGAGCGGCGCGGCGAAATCATCGAGTACGCGCGGCAGCGCTACGGCCGGGAGTCGGTGGGGCAGATCATCACCTTCGGGACGCTCAAGGCGCGCGCCGCGTTCCGCGACGTGGCCCGCACGCTGCGCGTGGAAATGGGGGAAGTCGACCGGCTGACGAAGCTCATCCCCTCGGGCCCCGCGGTCGCCTGGAGCCTCGCCGAGGCGCGCGAGAAGGTGCCCGAGCTCAAGGCCGCCGCGCACCAGGACGAGCGGGTCCGCAAGGTGCTCGACCTGGGCAGCCGCATCGAGGGACTGGCCCGGCACGCTTCGGTGCACGCGGCCGGCGTGGTGATCGCCCCGGGCCCGCTCGCCGACTACATCCCCGTCTGTCTCGACGCCAAGGACCCGAACGCGATCATCACCCAGTACGATATGGTGGCCCTCGAGAAGGTCGGGATGCTGAAGATCGACCTGCTGGGGCTGAAGACGCTCACCGTGCTCCACGACGCGACGCAGATGGTCGAGCAGCGCCACGGCATGCGCGTGGACATCGACCGGCTCGATCTCGAGGACCCCGAGGTGTACGCGCTGCTGCGCTCGGGCCGGACGGCGGGCGTGTTCCAGTTCGAGTCGCCGCTCGCCACCGACTGCCTGCGCAACATGCGCTGCGACCGGTTCGACGATCTGGTGGCGGCCAACGCCCTCCTGCGCCCCGGGCCGCTCGACACGGGGATGCACCTCGTCTTCATCAACCGCAAGCTCGGCCGCGACCGCGTGACCTACCCGCACCCCGCGCTCGAGGAGGTGCTGAAGCCCACCTACGGCGTCATCACCTATCAGGAGCAGGTGATGCGGATCGCCAACCTGCTGGCGGGCTACTCGCTCGCTGAAGCGGACGTGCTCCGCAAGGCCGTCGGCAAGAAGATCAAGGAGCTGATTCAGGAGGAGCTGCAACGGTTCGTGGAGCGCGCGGTCGCGCTTGGCCACGATCGCCGCACCGTCGAGGACATCGCCGCGCAGATCGAGACGTTCGGGCGCTACGGCTTCAACAAGTCACACGCCGTCGCCTACTCCGTGCTGTCCTACCAGACCGCGTGGTTCAAGACGCACTACCCCGCCGAATTCATGGCGGCGCTGCTGTCGTCGGAAATCGGCAACACGGACAAGGTCGTCGAGTACATCAACGAGGCGCGCGAGCTGGGACTCGACGTGCTGCCCCCCGACGTGAACGAGTCGGGATTCAAGTTTACCGTGGTGGCCGACACCCGCATCCGCTTCGGCCTGGGCGGGATCAAGAACGTGGGCGAGGGGGCGATCGCGTCGATCCTGGCCGGGCGCGCGGCGGCGGGCCCGTACCGGTCGCTCGTGGACCTGTGCGACCGCGTGGACCTGCGCCTCTGCAACAAGCGCGTGTTCGAGTCGCTGATCGACGCCGGCGCGTGCGACTCGCTCGGCGGCCACCGGGCGCAGCTCATCGCCGCGCTCGACGCCGCGTTCGCCGAAGCCCAGGCCCGGCAGAGCGAGCGCGACGCCGGCCAGGTGGGGTTGTTCGGCGAGGACACCCCCATCCCCCATCCCGCCTCCCCCATCCCCGAAGGGGCGCCCTGGCCGGAGCACGAGCGGCTGCAGCGCGAGAAAGCGGTACTCGGCTTCTTCATTTCCGGGCACCCCCTCGCCAAGTACCGCACGGAAGTGGAGCTTTTCGGGACCCGCACGACGGCGACGCTGGGGCGGTGGAGCGATCAGACGGTCACGATCGCCGCCGTCGTCACCGTGGTGAAGCGCCAGATCTCGAAAAAGACGGGATCGGAGTACGCCCGCCTCGTGCTGGAGGACTTTCACGGCACCGCGGAGGCGCTGGTGTTCCCGGAGGCGTGGGCGCGGCTCAACGCCGTGATCCGGTCGGACCAGGCGTTGCTGCTCACGGGCAGCTACAGTGCCCGCGACCGTGGCGAGGAGCAGGCGCCGTTCATCGTGGAGGCGGTGCGCGCGCTCGACGACCTGCGCGAGAGCGGGGCGATCGCGGTGGAGCTGCGCTGGTCGGCCACGGACCCGCCCGACCCGGAGGCGGCCCGCGCCGTCGTCGCCCTGTGCGCCGCCCACCCCGGGCCCGCGCCGGTGCAGGTGCGTTGGGCCGACGACGGGGGCAACGGAGGCGGGGGGGGCGGGGGCAGCCACAACGGCGGGACCGTGCGGCTGCGCAGCCGGTCGGTCCGCGTGGATCCGTGCGAGGAGCTGTTGGCCGCGCTGCGCGGCGTGCTGGGTGAAGGTCGCGTGACGCTGGAACGCGCCGAGAAAGCGAGCTGAGATGCCGACCTACACGCTGGATTTCGAGCGCCCCCTGCTCGAGATCGAGCGCCAGATCGAGGAGCTCAAGAAGCTCGGCGACAACCACGGCGACGAGCTGGCCGCCCTCGAGCGCCAGCTCGCCGCGCTCCGCGCGGAGGTCTACAAGACCCTGACGCCGATGCAGCGGGTCCAGGTGGCGCGGCACCCCAAGCGCCCGTACACCCTCGACTACCTGCGCACGGTGTTCACCGACTTCGTGGAGCTGCACGGCGATCGGTTGTTCCGGGACGATCCCGCCCTCGTCGCGGGCTGGGCGCGGCTCGACGGCCAGACGGTGATGGTGATCGGGCACCAGAAGGGCCGCGATACGAAGGAAAACCTGCGGCGCAACTTCGGGATGGCGCACCCCGAGGGCTACCGCAAGGCGCTGCGGCTGATGCAGCTCGCCGAGAAGTTCCACGCGCCGGTGATCACGCTCGTGGACACCCCCGGGGCCTACCCGGGCCTCGGCGCCGAAGAGCGCGGCCAGGCCGAGGCGATCGCCCGCAACCTCATCGCGATGGCCTCGCTGCGCACCCCGATCATCACGGCGGTCATCGGCGAAGGCGGGTCGGGCGGCGCGCTCGCCATCGGCGTGGCGGACCGCGTCGTGATGTTCGAGAACTCCGTGTACTCGGTGATCTCCCCTGAAGGGTGCGCGGCGATCTTGTGGAAGGACGCCAGCCAGAAGGAGCGCGCCGCCGAGGCGCTGAAGCTCACCGCCACCGACCTCCTGAACCTTGGCGTGATCGACGAGATCATCCCCGAGCCCCCGGGCGGGGCGCACTCCGACCCCGACGCCGCCGCCCAGGCCCTGGGCGAGTCCCTGCGCCGCCACCTGCGCCTGCTCTCCCGGGTGCGCATCGAGAAGCTCCTCAAGCGGCGCGAGGAGAAGTACCTTTCGATGGGCGCGTTCATCGAGAAGTGAGTTGACTTCCGTAATCGAGGTCCGGTTCAAAGGGAACCGGCTGGAGTATTGCACGTGGCAGGCCCCCCCCCCGGAGCCGCTCGCCCCTCACGATCCCGTGATCGTCGAGGTCGAGCGGGGCCAGGATCTCGGCCGCGTGTCCGCCGTGGGCGAGGCGGCCCTCAAGAAGTGCGGGCGCGGCTGCCACGGCTGCACCCTCCAGGAGGCCGCCGAGACCCGGGCCACCCGCCGCATCATCCGTCGCGCCTCGCCGGGTGACGTAGCCGTCGCCGATCAGCTGCGCGAGCAGGAAGAGGACGTCCGCCGCAAGGTCCGCGAGCGGGTGCAGGCGCACGGACTCCCGATGAAGGTGTCGGACGCCGAGTGGCAGTGGGACCGGCACAAACTCACGATCTACTTCACGGCCGAGCAGCGGGTGGACTTCCGGGCGCTGGTGCGCGATCTGGCCGGCCTCTACCGCACGCGGATCGAGCTGCGCCAGATCGGGGCGCGCGATGAGGC